>ERZ1026852.1100-NODE-1100-length-15108-cov-123.443632_pt1 | contig 15108 bp, 12 predicted proteins | sample MGYA00380156_ERZ1026852 | MGnify/ENA primary metagenome ERZ1026852 (study PRJEB33269, sample SAMEA4719792) | human gut metagenome | biome: human-associated habitat; feature: organic feature; material: feces | place: Cameroon | collected 2013-10 ...
TGGGATGATACCCTAGATGGTAATGGCTATTGCTGGGGCAATGGCGGCTGGGGAAATGATTCTGGTCCATCTTGGTGGGGCTTCCCTGTAGGTGATAACCTTGAAGAGCAAGCTAGTTCTAAAGGCTTGGCTGGTGACGGATTGTCTTCTGCTTGGTTCTCCCTCAGCTTGAGCGAAGGTGTAAAGACTAGCCGTGGTGAAACAGGTACGGTTGTTGTTGACGAAAATCCTGCTCAACAAGGTTGGGATAGAGGTACCATGACCTTCTCAGGTACAGTACCTCTCCTTGGTGTCCTTCCTAATGATGGAGACCAAAGATGCTATAAGTACCAGATTATGAAAGCTGGTAATGGTAAACTTGTCTTAGTTGCCCATTCTATAGCTGGTGATTGGGAAGGTTGGTTTATGGCTTACAAGCAGATTCCTAATAAATAAATACTAATTGGTGTTTGAGCCTTTTAAGGTTCAAACACCTACAAAATGTTGAAAGTATGAAAAAGCTATTATTAATATTTTGTATGTTAATGGGCTTTTCTGCATTATATGCTGGAGAACTTCAAAAGATTTTGTCTACGGATACAACAACGCCAACTCCTGTAGGCTGCTCTAAAGTAGTATTTGCTCAAAATACAGCATGTTCTAAGAATCCAACGATGACTATAGAAAATGCGGATGGTGAACAATTCATATTAGTATCTAGGGGTACAGGTGTTCCTCCATATATGTATTTTATACCTGATGGAGAATATACAGTGGTAGGAATGACAAATATGAAGAGCTGTAATACTGCATATGCAACTTTGGTTGTTGGCAGTAATTTCTCTGGAAAAAGTTTGGGCTATATGACATTTGATGCTGTTGAAGAGCCTGAAAAGATATTCTATTTCGATCGTGTGCTTGCAACAGAATCTTCATCGGTACAAGTTCCTAAAGGGACTAGTAAAGTGGTATTTGCATTAGGAACTAATAAATCAATGATAGTCAAAGATTCTGAAGGTAAGAAGTGGCGAATAGATGGTCATGTCCCTCCTTATTTCTATTTCATTAAAAAGGGTAAATATAAGGTGATAAAAATGTATGGTTTCACTCAATGTAATACAGCTCATGGTGTGTTAAAAGAGGGGGATACATTTAGTGCGGAGTCTGTAGGCTACTTTTCTTGATAAAAGATAATCGTTGTGATTATAATATAAATAAGGCTAAGCCTCGGCTGTAGTGATACAGTTGGGGCTTTTTCTTGACGAAAGCAAAATACCTCCGTCAAGAATTATTAGTAACTAAAAAGTATAAAATACAATGAGGAATATAATAATTGTTATTACTATCGGATTGTTTTTGACCATGGGCAATCTGGTAATGTCTAGTTGTGGTTCTGCGACAGTTAAGAAGTCTCGTATTCATGGAACAATGGAATCTGCTCAATGGGATGGAAAGAAAATCTATTTAGTTCCAATGTTTGGACATGTAGATGCTGCCCATGTGGACTCGACGATAATCAAAAACGGTAGGTTTGAGTTCGCTACTGACTCTTGTGAAATGAAACGAATTACAGTCGAAGTTTCTGCCAGATACGGTACTCAAGACTTGTTGGTGGTTACTGAGCCTGGGGATATACAAGTGTCTATAGGCAAGAATAGTAGGGCTGGTGGTACTCCTGAAAATGATTCTCTTCAAGTCTGGAAAGATCAATTGATGAAGTATAGCGCAGCTCTTAATTTACTTTCAAAACAAGAAAAGTATGTGAATGATACTTCTTTGCTGAAAAGTAAACGAAAGGCTATAATTAGTCAGATAACTAGTTATACGGAGCAAATGAAGAAGCGGATGTCTTCTGGTCCGTTCAAAACGTTTTTGGAAAAGATGTATCCCTCAAAGTGAGTGATTAGATAATCGTTGTGATTATAATATAAATAAGGTTAGGCCTCGGCTGTAGTGATTACAGTCGGGGCTTTTTCTTGCTTGATAGCTAAATAGTTGCGTAAATGTTTGGCGGTTACGATAATTAGTCGTAACTTTGCCAAATTATTTAAATATTGGCTGCTATGGCAAAAGATACTGTTATTTATAATCATGATGGACTGGAAATTCCAGTTGATGATTGGAAGCATGGGGAGCACTCTTTCATAGAGTTAACTCATGTGATTCAAAGTACTCACGATGCTGCACAAACTTGTGCGGTCAAAGCTATCAATCGTATGCAAACGATGCGCAATTGGCTCATTGGCTATTATATCGTGGAGTTTGAACAGCATGGTAAAGACCGTGCTGAGTATGGTTCGCGTCTTCTTAAGAAGTTGGAGGAAAAGGTGGAACGTAAAGGTCTAAATGTGACTTTGTTCCAATGGGCACGAAAGTTTTATAATCTTTATCCTCAGATGGCAGATAATCTAGTTCCTATGAATTTTATTAAGGATAAAGGAATTTGTGCGACAGCGTCGCATAAATCTGAGGGAATCAAGTTTATAGCTAGAAAAATTGCGACAGCGTCTCATAATTTTATGACCCCGGGAGCTATTTTGATTTCAAGGCTATCCTATAGTCATATACGTGAGATTATGGCGATAGACGATCCCCTTGCTCGTTACTTCTACGAACAGGAGTGCATCAAGTGTACTTGGTCTGTTCGTGAGTTGCGTCGACAGATAAGTACCAATCTCTATGTTCGAGCTGGTATTAGTACTAATCCCGAAAAGATGTTGTCTCTCCCAAGTATGAAAGGGCATGATTCTAATGAACTGCAGATTCGAGAGCCTTTTACGTTTGAATTCTTGGGATTGAGGGCTCAAGAGGTCGTTACAGAGCAAGACATCGAGGATGCTCTGATTACTCATCTTCAAGAGTTTATATTGGAACTAGGCAAAGGCTTCTGCTTTGAGTCTCGCCAAAAGCGAATAGTAATAGATGATGAGTATTATTATCCAGACTTGGTGTTCTACAACAGATACCTTCACTGTAGTGTCATTCTGGAATTGAAAGATTCAGAGTTCTCACATGAGAACCTTGGTCAGCTGAATGCTTATGTTTCTTATTATCGAGAAAATGAGATGCAGCCTGGGGACAATCCTCCAATTGGTATTTTGCTCTGTACGAGAAAGGGTAAGAAAATGGTGGAGTATGCCTTGGCTGGTATGGATAACCAATTGTTTGTTTCCACTTATATGCTTCAGTTGCCCGACAAGAAAACATTGGAGGATTTCTTGTTGAAGCAGTTAGATAAAAACAAGTAAGTATAACGATTAGGTTAGGCTTCGGCTGTAGTGATTACAGTCGGGGCTTTTCTTTTTTGATATGCTGAATGCTGTTCTTATTTGTCCGTTTTAACCTGCTGTGAATTGGTAATAAGCAGGCTGTTTAATACAGACAGTTAACTGGTAAACCACAGACAGCCTACTGGCGCTTTAGCTGCTAGTAGGCTGTTTGCCTAGAACAGCCTCCCAAATGGCTTTGTATCGTTTTAATGCAAGGCTTATGTAGAAATACTCTTCACTCTTCACCTTTCGCCTGGAATCCCCTGTGTTTATCGGCATTCCGAGGGGTGAAGAGTGGGTGAAGAGTCGCTGATAACTCTTCACCCCTTGAAACGCCCTATTTATGGGCGTTTCAGGGCATAAGGTGAAGAGTGAAGAGCTTTTGGGTCTTCAGCCCGTACTTAAACTACATGCGAAAGTTCAGTAATTCACCCCCAAGTTGGGGGCGAAATAGAGAATGGGGCTTTTTTCTCCCATTATGTTAGCTGGATTTGACTTTTATTGCTTTTCTTCTGTACTATCTTGTTGAATTGCATAGTTTTGTTTGGAAGTTACAATATTTTATTGTAACTTTGTACGGGTATAAGGAAAGTCCTAAATCGTCCACGGACGTTGTGGAAAGAACATGAATTTAAAATATAATCTCATGAAGAATTTGATGATAAAAACTTGGAAACCGCTGCTGTCGCTGCTCTTCGGAGTGGCGGTAGTGATATTCTGGGCAGTGCCATACGTTGGCGGACTCTGCTTTCAGGAACAGTATCAGATGTTTCTCTTTGATACCAACTATTTCCTGGAGCGCATTGTGCTGCCGGGAGGATTGGCTGACTATATCAGTGAGTTTTTGGTACAGTTCTATTATATGCCTGTCTTGGGCGGAGCCATTATCGCTTTGCTGCTGATGGGCATACAGGCTGTGGTATGGGGACTGATGAAACAATATGGAGCAAGGCACGATTTCCCGGGCTATCTCCTGAGTTTCCTTCCAAGTATCGCCTTGTGGTGTGCTATGGGCGACCAGAATGTGCTGCTCTCTTTTGTGGTTGCACTTTTCGGAGCTTTGCTGATGGGCTGGATTCATAACCGATTCCACAACCGGTTGGTGAAGGTGGTGTTCGAACTGGTGAGCACGGCATTGGTTTATTGGTTCCTGGGACCAGTGGTATTCGTCTATGCCGTTCTGATGATAGGCGATACGCTGAAGAATGCGCTTCAGAAGGGTAGTATCCTTTCCGGAATGGGCTATTCTGCCTGCATCCTTGTGCTTACCATAGCCTGGATTCTGCTCTCTACGCAGACATTGCAATATCCGGTATCCCGCTTATTCTTGGGGCTCAACTATTACCGTTATCCGGGCGTAACATTCCTGCTGATTTATATTGTTATGGCATTGGCGGCTTTTATACCTTTCCTCGGTATGCTGCATCCGCATAGTTCGGCATTGCAGAAGTGGCAGAAGTCTAAATGGGTTATGGTGGCATCGTATGTTATTGTACTGTTTGCCTCTGTTTGGGGTATCAGAACTTCATTTGATGAGTTGACTTACGAGATGATAGACTATGATTTCTGGATACGTACAGAACAGTGGAATAAGATTATTGAGCACGCTGAAAAGAAACCTGCAACAAGTCCGTTAGGTGTTTCTAGTGTGAATCTTGCCTTGAGCCAGACCGGACAACTTCCCGACCGACTCTTCGAATTCTATCAGAATGGAGCTGAGGGCTTGTTCCCTGCTTTTACCCGAGACATGACTTCTCCGGTATCTACCTCTGAGGTCTTTTATCGTTTGGGCATGGTGAATGATGCCGAACGTTATATGTTCGAGGCGCAAGAGGCGATACCGAATTTCCGCAAGAGTGCCCGTTTGACCCGCCGCATTGCTGAGTGTGAAATCATCAATGGTAATTACGAGGTGGCTGCCAAGTTGCTCCGCAGGTTGCAGAAGACACTCTTCTATAGCAACTGGGCGAACCAGACCATGGCGTTGCTGGGCAATGAGAAGGCTATCAACCGGCATCCTGTTTATGGCAAGTTGAGAAAGTATCGCGAGAAGAAGCAGGACTTCCTCTTCAGCGACCGCGAGATGGACCAGATGTTGGGCTTGCTCTTCCTGAATGATAAGAGCAATAAGATGGCTTACGAATATCTGATGTGTTATGTACTTTTGCAGCGTGATTTCAACAAGTTCATGCAGTATTATCCATTGGGTAGATTCGTTGGCTATGACCATATCCCTCGTTCCTTCCAGGAAATACTGATAGAGCAATGGATGAAGACGCATAACGATCCTCGCACCATACCATACAGTGTTGATGCGCAGACCGTGAACAATACGCTTAATTTCATTCAAATCTATCTTCGCAATCCGAAGGATCCTCAACTCAATCAGCAGCCGTATATATCCAATGCCTGGCACTATATGGTGGTGCAGGGGGCTGATGAGGCTGCCGGGAAGAAGGAGGAGAAGAAAACTATATATTAATGTTGAATGTTAAGTGTTAAATGTTAAGTTGGCAATCTTGCTGATAATTAGTGCATAATACACGTTGATAATATTTGGTTAGAAAATGAAAACGATAAAATCTTTATTGTGCTCTCTGTTGGTTGGAGTGGTGATGGCTTCGCTTAGTGCATGTTGTTACCCTCCGGCGTGGAAAGATGCCAAGGAAATCAATCAATTCCCTAAGATATTCCCCGATTATGTTGGGGTTACAGTTCCTGCCAATATCGCACCGCTCGATTTTAACATGGCGGACGAGGATATTGAGGATATGTATGTATGTGTGCAAGGTCCGAAAACCATAGAGGGGCTATATTCTTACGACAAGAAGTATGCGGAGTTTGAGGTAGATGAATGGCATGATTTCTTGAAAAAGAACAAGGGTGAAAAACTCATAGTTTCTGTGTTTGTAGAGAAGAATGGCGAAAAATTGAAGTACAAGGACTTCAATATCTATGTAAGCCCATACGAGCTGAACGACTGGGGCCTTACTTACCGTCGCATTGCTCCTGGTTATGAGGTGTATGGCAAGTTGGGCATTTATCAGCGCAACTTGAGTAATTTCGAGGAAACGGCAATCCTTGAGAATACGGCAGCACCGGGTGCCTGTCTCAACTGTCATACGGCAAACAGAACCAATCCTGACCAGTTTACCTTCCATGTGCGTGGTGACCATGGTGCTACCTTGGTTTCTCAGAACGGCAAGCGGGAGTGGCTGAAGGCGAAGAATGATTCCCTGAAGGGTTCGATGGTTTATCCTTATTGGCATCCATCGGGCAAGTATTGTGCTTATAGTACCAATACCACTCATCAGAGTTTCCATGCCGTAAAGGATGAACGCATCGAAGTTTTCGACCAGGCATCGGATGTCTTTGTCTATGAGCCAGCAACCCATGAACTGATATTGGATACTCTCCTGATGACGAAAGACCATTACGAGACTTATCCGGTATTCTCGCCTGATGGCAAGACGCTCTATTTCTGCTCTTCTACGGCAGAGCCTATCCCAAGCGGTTACAAGGATATCAAGTATAATATCTGCAAGATTGGTTTTGATGCGGCTACGGGTAAGTTTGGCAACAAGGTGGATACCATCTTCAATGCCCGTGAACTGGGCAAGAGTGCCACCCATCCACGTCCTTCGTATGATGGCAGGTACATCATGTTTACGATGAGCGATTATGGCTGTTTCCCTATCTGGCATAAGGAAGCGGATAACTGGTTGCTGGATTTGAAGACCGGGCAGGCTCGTCCGATGACTGCCGCAAACAGTAAGAATACGGATAGCTGGCACAATTGGAGCAGGGATTCCCATTGGTTTGTCTTTACATCCCGCCGTGGCGATGGTCTCTATACCCGTCTTTATCTCGCCTGCGTTGATGATAAGGGTAATGTAAGCAAGCCGTTCCTGCTGCCACAGCGCAATCCGAAGAAGTATTACGATGATTTGCTGGATTCCTATAATACCCCTGATTTCACATCCAAGCCAGTAGAGCTGGATGCCCGTGCGGCAGGAAATGAAATCATGAGTGACAAGAGGATTCCGACGAAGGTTAAGTAAGTGAAGAGTGAAGAACGAAGAGTGAAGAATTCAAATGTATATTTATAGAAAACGAGGGTGCGTCATAAACTTTTGACACACCCTCGTTTTCTTATTTGAACTTTTCTGCTTCTTGCTTCATCACATTCTCGATGTCAATGGCATCGAATGGAACGGGACCGCGGCTCAACTCTGGTATGTTGAAACTCTTCAGGCAATCATCATAGAAGGTTGGTTCCCTCTGTGGAAGAACAAAAGGCTTGTGAGCCTTGCCCTGGCGGTCTACATAGCAGAAGTAAGGCTTGCCGTAAAGTCCGTCGTCACGTTTGCTGGCAAAGACAAACCATCTGCCGGTATGCGACCAACTGTGATAGGTGTCGCTCTTCTTGCTGTTCACCATGCTGAGGCTATCCACTTTTCCTGTCTGTAAGTCCATCATATAGAGGTCAGCCTCGGGATGCCAGATAGGGAAGGTGCCGTAATCGGCTACCGTAAAGAGACAGTATCTGCCGTCAGGACTTATCTTAGGATGGCAGACAGAACGCTCCTTGTAAAGAGTATCTATATTGGTTCCGAAACTCCCGGTCTTTTCATCGAATGGGATGCGCACCAGCGAATATTTCAATCCCTTCAGATTCGTACTTTCAAGTCCCTTCCTTTCGGCTGCGCAGTAATAAACGTATTTCCCGTCCGGTGAGAAAGTAGGAAATGTCTCCAGATGTGTACTGTCGGAGGTAAGCGGTGAGGAGATGATGCGGTTGTTGTCTAGATCGGCTACATATACATTGCTCTTCGAATCATATACTTCCAGTCGCTTGTCGGCATTGGCATGAAAGGCTGGAATGATGATGTTGGTAGAGAAGGTGACGTATTTGCCCGATGGATTGAAACCATAATATACACTTGAAGAAATCATGTTGGCGTTCTTCAGGTTCAGCTTGCGCAGCTTGCCGTTGCGGTTAAGAATGGCTCCTCCGCCTTCACCTCTTATATATACCATACTGAGGTTGGGATTCTGGTTGCCAAAAGCATGACAGTTCATACAGCGGTTTTCCTGCAGATTGTGGTCGGCGAGAATCTTCTCCTGCCAATTCTCTATGCAGCGCTGCTTAATCTGTATCTTGTTCCATACTTCGTAATCGGGTTCTATCAGTCGGTAGGTGAGATAAGCATCCAGACTGTCGCCCACTACCTGCCAGGTGAAGGGTTTGAACGCCGTCCATTCTCCCTCATTGCTCTTTGAATATATCTGAACTTTGATATTCTTGCCCACAGCCTTTTGCAGGAAAGCCTTCCAGTTGTCCATATCAAATTTCAGATTCTGGCTGTTGCTGGTGGCAGTAAGAGTGTTGGCAGCATCGTTGGCATCTGCTCCCTCAATCGTGAGTGTGGTTTCGATGTTGGTAAGGTTCTTGTCGCGTATCTCGAAGTTGAGAGGAGCGATATTGACCGGAATTGTTACATCGGCATAATCGGGGTACATGTTGGGCAGATGGTCTACCTGCTCAGCATTCTCGTGAGTCTGGGCACATGATGCGAGCAACAGTATGCCCGCCATGGCACTGTATAGGATATTCTTGTATTTCATTTTTCTTCTTTAATAAACAGTTAGCGTCAATTATTTCCTCAGTTGATGTTCAACTTAGGCATCTCTGCCTTGTCGAAGTAATACCAGTAGGTATCGCTGAATGCCTGGTTGCCCCGTTCTTCATTATACTGATGGAAACGCTGCAGAACATCTTGACGCTTGATATATTTTGCCCATTCTTCCGGCTTAGCCTTGGTTCCTGCCAGATAAATCATGAGAGCCTCCTGATACAGGCGTTCGTAGGAAACGTTTTTCAGTTTGAGATAATAAGTATCATAATCCCGCTTGAAGGTTTCCATGTCTTTCAGGAGGAGATCGCTGCAGAGCATGTAGTCGATGGCGATTTTGTTGTTTGGATTACTTTCTGCCAGTTCGCACATGATGGTGTGGCAATTCTCGTTCAGTCGTAGCGTATCCTTCCGGTTGATGAACGGACGCTTTTCGATGTATTGCTGCAGGAGAGCTTTTTCATCGGCTGTTGCTTTTCTGGCAAGTGAGGAGAAGGCACGGTTTGCCCATCTGCTCCATACGAAGGTCTTTTGCAGAATACGGAGATATTTGCGGGTTGCTGCGTAGTCGCCCTTTACCAGATTGATTTCGGCAAGTCGCTTTACCATTCTGATATTCCGGTTGTTCGGAGAGCAGACATTGGCAAGCATTGTGGCACGTTCGCAGAAAGTCATGTCGCCCAGAACCCAATACAGTTCGTTCAGGGTCTTGATGGTGAGGGTTGGGGTGCCTGGAGCCAGTTTCTCGAATGTACCCAGGTTGTTGTTCTGGAATCTCAGCAGGTTGTCTGGAAGATATCCGTTTTGTGCCATCACGAGGTTATAATAGAACTTCATGTATTGGTCTGGATCTTCCGTCTTTTCTACGATGTTGATAACCTTATTATAATTACCGAAGTAATATTCGCAGTCTACCGCGAAAGTCTTCTCCAGATCCATTTGCGGTTTTACCAGCTTTCCGATACCCGGATAGGTATAAAGGGTCTGGAAATCGCAGAAGTAGAGGCGCTTGAACAGCATCAGCAGAAAGAAAGGAATCACAAGGGCTGCCAGACGATAGTAGGTTCCCACTTTCATGATGTTGGAAAGACATCCTGTAAATACCAGCGCTCCGTAAATCCATACTCCATTTCCAAAGAACCAGTGGCAGACGAATACGGAAACAATGATGCTGAAGGCGGTAATCCAATGAGCTGCTCCCAAACCTGCTGCGGCAGAAGGATTGTCGTCCATCTTCTCTATCTTCTTGAGAAACATTCGGGTGGAAGTGAGAAGTATTGTGCTTACATGAAACACACTGGCACCACCAGCTACTGCCAGAATGCTGCAAAGCCGGTAGTCGTAATGAAAACTGAAACATACCAGTAGAGTCATCATGATAAAGGCTACAATATGTGCCGTCTTTTTCCCTTGGATGTCGGCATCTCTTACCGCACATTTTACATTATATCCCGTAAGAAGAATGCAGAGGGTAAGGATGATTGGACCGGCAAAGCGGAAATAATAAAACTGGGTCAGGAAATCGCCAGCCAGACAGGCCAGCCATCCCGGTTTGTCCAGATAAGTAGTCAGATAATCCCATGATGACAGGAACAGTTGGTTCTGCTCCTGATAAAACAGATGGTAGGGATAGAAAAATTGGAAGAACACAAAGCATGCGATGGCTTCCAATACATATAACGAATATATGCCAAAACTAGACTGGCTTGTTTGCTGTTCACTCATTTTTGTCGATTTATAAGTTTTTATATCTGTGCATCTTGTTTTGTATAAGTAGTGAAGTTTTAGCATTTACTCTTTGCCAAGGTGCAACTTATCAGGGGCAAAGGTAATAAAAATATATTAGAATGAATCATAAAAAATGCAGAAACTTACTCTTTGAAAGTAAATTTCTGCATTTATCTGTATCATTTATTACAGTTATTGCTTTTCGGCAATACATTCCATTTCTATCAGCCAGCCCGGTCTGCATACTCTTGCTTCTACAATGATATGCGGTATCTGAGGGTAAAACTGGTTCATCAGTTGCTCTACTGTATGATAATCAGAGATGTCGCGCAGATAGATGATAAAGTATCGGATGTCGTTCATGGTGGCATCGCCATCCTTTAATAATGCACCGATGTTCTCGAGCAATCTGCCGGTCTGTCTTACAATATCACCTTCGTATACAACCGCTCCATGCTTGTCTATGCTGGCTGTTCCTGATATGAAATATTGTTTCTTCTGGGGCAGAGAAAGGCTGGTTCCCCGTTCAAAGGCTACTCCGTATTCGTGAGTAGGATTCAGATGGTTGAGTGCCTGGAGATATTTCTTGTCTTCTTCCCTGATGCCGGCTACGGTCAGAAAGTCGATGGCTACAGATGCATGGCGGACGGATGTTGCTCCGCCGATGCCCGTACTGGCTATATAATGGGTTTCTGCCGTCAGACCTTGCTGGTCGAAAATATCATTGCGGGCTTCTACTACGCCCTGGTAATTCACATCGATGTTGGTTACGTATATCCATGTTCTTACCAGATTGCGCTCCATCGTCATATCTGTACCGGCGATAAGTTGCAGGTATTTGTCGAATAGCATTCGGGTCTGTTCGTACGAATCCTTTCCCTTTGCTTCTTCCTCAGTCAGACGGAGACTATGAAACAGGATAGGTGTCTTATCGTCTGTGGTCTTGATGAGGAGTGAAATCTTACTCCCGTTGAGCGGAGGTTGCTCCACTATCGTAAGATGGGTATCTTTGAGATACTCTTGATAAAGGAGTGATTCTTCTAAATCCTGAGTCTGGTTCTGGGCGTCGCTGAGGAATACCTTACAATATTGTAAAGTACGATTTTCCAGTTTCTCGGTGTCGAGATAGTTACCTAGTTTCAGATACAGAAAGTTCAAGCGGTCGTTGAACGTCCCCTTGGCTTCTGGTGATAGTATTATGTATTTGTCCATCTTGTTCTTGTCTTTTTAGACTGCAAAGGTACTGATAATATCTGAAATATAAGAATATAAAAGGATGAAAAGAAAAAAATACCGAGAAATGGGGATATGATAATGAAGGACAGAACGAAAATAGGGAAGTAAAGGCTTGTTTTTTCCTTCACTTCCCCAATCTCTTGTCTTTCCAACTTTAGAGTGATTCGAGCATGCGCTTGATCACTACCTCGGCTGAAATCTCACGATTGGCTGCCTCTGGAATCACCAGACTGTTCTTGCTTTCGATGACATCATCGGTAACAATCAAGCCACGGCGAACTGGCAGGCAGTGCATGAAGCAACCATCATTGGTCCAGCTCATGTGCTCCTCGTCGATGGTCCAGCTCATATCCTTGCTCAATATCTCACCATACTGTGCTGGGTCTTTCACACCCGGACAGCTCCAGTTCTTGGCATAAACGAAGTCTGCACCTTCCAAAGCCTTCTTCTGGTCGTACTCTACCTTGGCATTGCCCACGAACTTAGGGTCGAGTTCATAGCCCTCTGGATGGGTAACCACGAAATCTACATCGGCTGCGTTCATCCACTGGGCGAATGAGTTAGGCACAGCCTGAGGCAGGGCACGGCAATGAGGAGCCCAGGTCAGGACTACCTTTGGACGAGCCACCTTCTTATGCTCCTCGATGGTGATGAGGTCGGCGAATGCCTGGAGTGGGTGAACGGTTGCTGTCTCCATGGCGAAGACTGGGCGACCGCTGTACTTCACAAACTGGTTGACGATGGTCTCGGCATAATCGTAGTCACGGTCTTTCAAACCTGCAAAGCTGCGCACACCGATAAGGTCGCAGAAACTTCCCATTACTGGGATAGCCTCCAGTAGGTGCTCACTCTTGTCTCCATCCATGATAACGCCACGCTCTGTCTCCAGTTTCCATGCACCGGCATTAACATCGAGCACGATAACATTCATGCCCAGGTTCATCGCAGCCTTCTGTGTACTCAGTCGGGTACGGAGACTGTTATTGAAGAATATCATCAGCAAGGTTTTGTTCTTGCCCAACTCCTGATAACCGAAAGGGTTTGCTTTCACTTCCTGTGCCTCGGCGAGCGCTGCTTTCAAGTCGCCAAGGTCTTCAACATTAAAGAATGTCTTCATTGTTATTTCGTTTTTTATTTGTTATATCTTATATGTATTGCTCTTGAATTCTTCACTCTTCACTCTTCGTTCTTCACTTCCTTGTCTGTCCATTTCCTGTAATCAACCACTTGTAGGTGGTAATTTCTTCAAGTGCCATAGGTCCGCGGGCTCCAAGCTTCTGGGTACTGATGCCAATTTCTGCGCCCAATCCGAACTGTGCGCCATCGGTGAAACTGGTTGGAGCATTCACATAAACGCAGGCAGCATCTACCATCGCCTGGAACTTCTTCTGGGCAACTTTATCGTTGGAAACAATGCTCTCGCTATGTCCGCTTCCGTAAGTAGCGATATGGTCGAGTGCTTCATCTTCCGAAGCTACGGTCTTGATGCCCATCTGCATGCTGAGCCATTCGGTGTTCCAAATGCTCTTCACGTTGGCATCAGCCTCTTTCATCTTCGCTTCGCTTTCCTCTGCCTTATATAATAAGGTGTCAGGATAGTGTCCCTTTAAGACTTCGTAAGCCTTAGCATCAGCATGAATCTTGGTTTGCTTCTCGGCGAGTCCTTCACAGAGGGCAGGGAGGTCGCTTAATCTGCTTTCGTGAATTAGCAGACAGTCGAGCGCATTGCATACGCTCACTCTTCGGCACTTGGCATTGGTGATGATGCGCTTGCCCATCTCCAGGTCGCCATCCTTGTCGAAGTAACAATGTACCACGCCGGCTCCGGTTTCGATAACCGGCACTTTGGCAGTATCACGGACGAAGTTGATGAGCTTCTTTCCTCCACGAGGAATACAGAGGTCAATATAGCCCACGGCATTCAGCATTTCGCCGGTAGCCTCATGAGTAGCAGGGAGGAGTGTAACGACATTCGGGTCAATACCGAAAGTTATCAACACCCTGTGGATAAGTTCGACACCCGCTGAGTTTGAGGCGTTTGCATCCTTTCCACCTTTCAGTACGCACGCATTTCCGCTCTTGAAACAGAGTGAGAAAACATCGTAGGTTACGTTAGGACGAGCCTCGTAAATCATGCCGATAACTCCGAATGGAACGGCTACTCGCTGCAGATGCAAACCATTTTCGAGTGTTTTGTCTTTGAGAACTCTTCCGAGCGGTGAGGGCAGGGTACTTACGTGTCTCATATCCGAAGCAATATCCTGGAGTCGCTGCTCTGTGAGTTGCAATCGGTCGTAGAGCGGGTTCGCCTTGTCCATCTTCGCCAAGTCTTCTGCATTCGCTTTGAGAAGCGCAGGAGTCTCAGCGATGATGGCATCAGCCACCGCCTGCAGAATTTCATTACGTTGTTCATCAGTTAGCAAACCAAGTGTTTTGCTAGCTGCCTTCACTTTTTGGAAAGTCTCTTTCAGTTCCATTCGCTATTTCCTTTCTTATTTTTATGATAAGATATTTTGTAATGTGTTACGAGTTTCCTCTTAACAACGGCAAAGGTAAGCATAAATATCGGAAATTGCAAACTTTATGCAAGAAAAAGTGATAGTTTAATAGATAAATGGATAGTTATACGAAAAATGATGTTAAAAAAGGTCAGACAGCGTCTGACCTTTTTGGGGTAGCAAAGAAGATTCCGCAGACAGTGTCTGCTGTTTTTGCTTTTTGAATTCTTCAGACAGTGTCTGAGGAATTGTTAACTCTTTGAATTTCATGTAGAACTTCTTGAAATTCATGATGTTTGTCTCCGAGAATCCTTTTCCGAATTCCTCTGTAAGAGCAGCCGAAGCAATCTCTATCACATGCTTTCCGTATTCTGCACGTGATGCTCCGTTCTGTTCCTGTTCCACATACGTTGTCCTATTCTCCAGTTTCTTTCCACCAGAGAATAATTGACGGCAGCAAATGCTTTGCTGCGAGCCTTGCTGACGATGGAGCGCAAGTCGTTGACGAGCATGTTGTCTTCATCGTTATATTTCTTGCCGGGTTCATTCATAATGCTACTGATTTTAGCTGTTCAAAGTGCAAAGATACGATTTTATATCGAAAAAGCAATTTTTCTCTTCACTTTTTTCGATAAAAGTTTGGTGATTTCGAGAATATTTCATAAATTTGCGGTGTCATATCCAAGCTGGAAGCCCTAAGGGTGGAAGCTAAGGGATTGATACATATACATAAAGGCGTACTGAACGCTTTGTGTTTGACGT
>ERZ1026852.1114-NODE-1114-length-14982-cov-31.306693_pt1 | contig 14982 bp, 6 predicted proteins | sample MGYA00380156_ERZ1026852 | MGnify/ENA primary metagenome ERZ1026852 (study PRJEB33269, sample SAMEA4719792) | human gut metagenome | biome: human-associated habitat; feature: organic feature; material: feces | place: Cameroon | collected 2013-10 ...
GCCCCTATAGATGGTGTTCTTTGATATGTGAATAGAGGCACACACGGCTGCCACACCATGTTTGCCTATGTTGATAGCTCTTGTAGCACAATATAGCCGACGCTGGCGCTCGTCTAATTGCTGGATGTATGTCAAGTCGGTCTCTGAAAAGACTTCTGCTAGAATCTTTGTATTCATTATAACTGCCTGAAAATCAGTTGTAAAGATACAAATTTTCTGACAGATTAAAGAATATAAACAGTTAATAATCAACAAGTTAAATAGAAATTATGACAAAGAAAAATTATAGTAAATATGAAGCAAAGGAAGAGCTTGGAACTCTATCCTTTAACCATGTGTTACTTCATAAAAAGAACACAAAAATGTACCAAGTTATTTTTTAATCATTACTTTATGTATTTTATGAAAAGATTTTTTGGGGGTTTGATAGCCCTATTCGTTTTTATTGGGGCATATGCGAAGGACCGTACTCCCACCGAAACATTGACGAAATATTACAGCATAAGGAATGGTCATGGCGGATATGTCTGTGCTGCACCAGGCTATGCTGACAATAGCGGTCTTTTGCTTACCAATGCCAAGCGCCCTACGACAGCCGAAGGCTTATGGCACATATTAAAAAATGCTGATGGCACCTACCGCTTTGTCGTGGCTGGTGGAAAAAAACAAGGAAAAGTCTTGGGAATAAAAGGAAGCGAGGCTGACGCACGTGCTCGTATCATAGATGCTTCGTTGGCAGCGGATGGCAATGGGTATGAGACCCATTTTAATGGTACACTCCATATAGGCAGTGATTTGCCAAGCTATATCAAAATACATGATTCTGATAACAACTATTGGAACAAGCGTGGAAATTATTTGGCACTTTGGAATAGTCCTCGTGCAACTAAGAATGACACGGGTTCAAAGTTCTTTATCAGCGAGGTGGAGTTAAACGATGAATTTCTTTATGATGAATACAAGGCCTATACTTCTGGGCAGCATCCTTCTGGCGTTAGCGACTTCTCCCTTTGGTACGACCAGCCTGTTGCGGCCACGGGTTCAAGTGACACCTGGATGGAGTATGCGCTTCCTTTGGGTAACGGCCAGATAGGAACAACAATTCGTGGAGGAGTCTTCAAGGACGAAATCCAGTTTAACGAAAAGACGCTTTGGAGTGGTTATTCAACCAATGGCAGTAGCATGGGGCAAGGTTACTTCCAAAACTTTGGTTCCATCCTTGTGACCGACAAGAGTGGCGCATTCTCTTTTACCGATGGCAGCAAACCTGTCAAGGAATATGCACGCTATCTCGACATCATGAATGGAGTGGCGGGTGTCAACTTCAAGAGTACAGATGAACAAACGTCTTACAGCCGCCGCTATTTTGTGTCATCAACCGACCGTGTGTTTGTAGCCCATTATGAGGCTAAAGGCACTGATAAGCTGAAACTCAACTTTGCCTATAAGCCTGATGCGGAAATCCAGGCAAGCAAAGTGACCTACAGCCATTCCATGGCATCGTTCCAAGGCAGCTTGCAAGTTGTCAAGTATCATACGGCTTTTAAGGTAACGGCCAGTGAAGGTGCATCGATAACCACTACCGACAAGGGTGTGCTTGTGGAAAATGCAACATGGGCAAACCTTATCATGGCTGCCGCCACAAACTATGACGCTTCGAAAAGCGGGTGTGTCAGCGGGGAGACAGCGGATGCCATCGCTGCAAAAGTCACCGCTCGCATAGATGCCGCTACGGAAAAGAGTTATGAAACGCTTCTCTCCAACCATGAGAAACTGTTCTCTTCGTATATGAATCGTGTAGACTTGAAGCTCGGTAACAGGAGTGGCAAGACTACCGAGAAACTCATTCAGTATTACGCAAAGGATGCCAACAAAACGACAGCCGAGGGACTTTACTTGGAAAGTCTGTATTTCCAATATGGGCGCTATCTGACCATAGCCGCCAATCTTGACGCCGATATTCATGCGCCAAGCAATCTGCAAGGCATTTGGAACGACCGCAGCAACACTCCCTTCTGGCACTGTGACATACACTCAGACATCAATGTGGAGATGAACTACTGGCCTGCTGACCCAACCAATCTGAGTGAAATGCATTTGCCGTTCCTCCGTCATATCATTGATCTGGCTACGGCAGACAATTCTCCTTGGAAGGCTCTCGCGCAGAAGATCAAGACGGGTGCAAAAGGATGGACTGTAGCTACGGAAAACAACATTTTCGGTGGTACATCCACTTGGGAAAACAAGCGTCTCAAGACGCTTGGCGCTTGGTATTGCACTCATTTGTGGCGCCATTATAAGTATACGCTCGACAAGGCTTTCCTCAAGAAGGCACTTCCTGTTATGTACGATGCGGCACTATTTATCAAGAGTGTAGCTACGAAAGACAGCCATGGCAAGTACGAGATAACCAACGAGTGGAGTCCTGAGCATGGCAATACAGACGTCACTGCTTTTGCTCAACAGATTGGCTACGAACTTCTCGACGAGGTGCTCAAGGCCCATCAAGAACTGGGTATGGAATCGCCTTTAGGCACCGATCAGATCAGTGCCATTCAGGATCTTCATGATCATTTCGACAAAGGTTTATGGACAGAGAAATACAATGGGAAGACATGCATCTCTGAGTGGAAGAACAATAAGCTCTCTGACCCGGGACATCGTCATTTGTCACACCTGATGTGTCTTTATCCCTTCTCCCAGGTGAGTGCGTTCGATACTACGGATGAGGGAAAGAAACTCTTCCAGGCAGCTTATAACGGACAAATTGCACGCAATGGCGATGTGACGGGTTGGAGCATGGGATGGCAGATGAACACCTACGCTCGCTGCCTTGATGGCAACAAAGCTCGTCGTAACTTGTCTTTGGCTCTTCGTCACGCACGTTCCTATATCATAAAGATGAGTGGCTATGGAGGTTGTTACTATAATCTTTTCGATGCCCACTCTCCATTCCAAATTGATGGCAACTATGGCTGTACCAGTGGTATGGCGGAAATGCTTCTTCAAAGTTATGATGATGTGATAACGCTTCTCCCAGCCCTTCCGTCTGCATGGAAGAATGGACATGTAAAGGGCTTGAAGGCGCAAGGCAACTATGCTGTAGAGATAGAATGGAAAGACGGCAAGGCCACTATGGCAAAAATAACCAATGGGCAGGATATGGACAGAAAGGTGAAAGTGCGCATTAGAAATGTGATCAATGAATATCTCATCGGGAGCAATGCCACCCTTTCGGTTGACTGTTCTGCCTTCAGTGACAACAGTCATGCAGTAGGAGGACGCCAACGCATGAACATCAATCGTACATGGAAGTTCCACTTAGGTGATATGGCAGGTGCAGAAAAAGCCGATTTTAATGACAATAATTGGATTGACGCTCATTTGCCTCATAGTTTTTCTGTTCCTTATTTTATGTATAAGGATGTATATCATGGTTATGGATGGTATCGCAAGCACTTGAATGTTACACCTGAAATGGCTAACAAAAACGTTACTATTGAGTTTGAAGGCTCTTTCATCCAAACGGAAGTGTACATTAATGACAATAAAGTAGGTTCTCACACTGGTGGATATACAACATTCAGTTTTGACCTTACTCCATATCTACATGAGGGTGACAATGTGTTGGCGATAAGAGTAAATAACTTATGGAATGCTCGTGTTGCCCCACGTGCTGGCGATCACCAGTTCTCGGGAGGCATTTATCGTGATGTGTGGCTGAACGTTACAGATCGCCTGCATGTGGATGTGAATGGAACTTTCGTCATGACGCCCAAGGTAAACAAGCAAGAGGCTGACTGCAAGGTGGAAACCGAAATCGTGAACAATTACTCCTCTTCCAAGCAGGCAACACTTACCACGAAGATCGTGTCGCCGAGTGGCAAGATTGTTGCCCAAAAGGACACTACCGTAACCGTCAATTCACAGAGCCATGCGGTGTTTGTACAGACATTGCCTTCTGTGAAAGAGCCCGAGTTATGGTCACCGGAGGTTCCGAATTTGTACAAAGCCATTACTTCGTTAACAGAAAACAACCAAGAGAAAGATTGCTACATCACAACATTTGGTATCCGTTCTATGGAGTGGACTTCCGACAAGGGGTTCTTCCTGAATGGTGAGCACTATTGGTTGCAAGGTGCCAACGTACATCAGGACCAAGCAGGTTGGGGCGATGCTGTGACCAACAAGGCTATCGAACGTGACGTACAGATGATAAAGGATGCCGGATTCAACTGCATACGTGGGTCGCATTATCCTCATGATCCTGCTTTCGCCCATGCGTGCGACTCCATTGGTATCATCCTGTTTATGGAGAATGCCTTTTGGGGAATGGGAGGCAACCAAGACGAGGGTGCATGGGGAGAAGGTGCTCCTGCGAGCGCTTATCCAACCGTAGCGGCCGACCAACCTTATTTCGACCAAAGTGTTTTGCAGCAATTGAAAGAGAGCATACGACAACATCGCAACTCTCCTTCTATCGCAGCATGGAGCTTGTGCAATGAACCTTTCTTCTGTTCAAGTAGCGTGGAAGCTAAAATGAAGAATCTGCTGAATGCTGAAACGGATAGTGCACGACTTTGGGATCCTACAAGGCAAGTGGCTATAGGCGGATGCCAACGAAAAAATGTGGACCGACTGGGCAAGGGAGCTATCGCCTTCTATAATGGAGATGGTGCAAGCAGACCAGAATTCCAGAACCCAGGTGTGCCTAACTTGGTGTCAGAGTATGGCAGTCCGACTTATGATCGCCCAGGCAAATTCACGGCAGCATGGGGAAATGTGGGCAACGGTATGACCAACAGGCCTGCATGGCGTAGCGGACATGTCATTTGGTGTGGCTTTGACCATGGTACAGTTGGAGGTATCGGGCTCGCCAAAATGGGAATCATTGACTATTTCCGCATACCTAAGCGGTTGTATTATTGGTATAAGGAGGCTTACAAAAACAACAATCCAAGTCCGCAAGCTCCCGAATGGCCAAGTAGTGGAACTCCTGCCCAATTGTCGCTTACAGCCAGTGCCACAACTTTGTATGGAACAGACGGTACGGATGACGCCCAACTACTTGTCAAAGTGTGTGATCACACAGGGCAGCAAATAAGCAACAGCGTCCCTGTGACACTGAGAATCGTAAGTGGTCCTGGAGAATTTCCGACTGGTAGGCAGATAACCTTTACCCCAACAACAACTTCAGTGAAAGAGCTCCCATCCAACCCTGCAGAAGACATTCGCATCCAAGATGGACAAGCAGCCATAGCTTTCCGATCTTATTATGGTGGCAAGACTGTCATTGAAGCTACTTCCCCAGGATTGACTCCTGTCCAAATAGAAATCAATACAATGGGCACGCCTGAATGGCAAGAAGGGGTTGATGTGCCTGTTTCCGACCGTCCTTACAAACGCTATGTGGCGAGTGCAGAAGACAATCCTCAGACCAAGTCTGTGATGACATTGGCTTCTGATCGTCCGACCATGTCAAGTAGCGATATGGAAGGTACCAATAAAATCAATGTCAATGACGGTGATGCAAATACTATTTGGAAACCAAGCCCTACGGACAATAAACGTTGGTGGTTAGTTTTCTTGGAAGGGCAATATTCAGTGAACAGAATAGAACTGACATTTCCTACTGCTGACCGCTATTGCTATGTCATAGAGGTATCTAAAGATGGAGATAATTGGTCAAAGGTAGTGGACCAAAGTCAAACCACCTTGACGGCACAGAAGTGTATGGCGGTAGGTAACTTTGGTGATGACATATCTTATGTGAAAGTAACATTCACATCACATTTGGCAGGTCTTGCAGAAGTTCGCGTAGGTGGTTCTGGTCAAAAAGGGCTGATAAAAGATGATGTGCTCTCAGGCACTATCATAGGTACATCGGGCGCCTGGAACAACAATGAGAAGAACATGAAAGAGGCTGCTATGGATTTCGATGGTGATACCTTTTTTGACGGACCATCGGGGGGATCCCCATTCTGGGTGGGACTGGACCTTGGTTACAATATGGAAGCAAGGCTGCAGGGAGTGTCTTATATGCCACGCTACAATAGCAACAGCAGCAACTATGCAGAACGTATGATTGGAGGTAAGTTCCAAATTGCGAACAAAGCAGATTTTAGTGATGCAAAGGATGTGTTTGTGATTGATACCAAACCAACCTATAAGGTTTACAATACGGGCGAATCTTCGGATACAAATACCAAGGTGAGATATGTGAGATATCTATCTACAGATGCCGGCAACGGCAATGTAGCAGAATTACTATTCAGAGGTGTACGTGATTTAAGTACTGGCATAAATGAGACCACGGCATCTATCCCTTTTGATTCTGATAAGCTCTATGATGTGCAAGGCATGAAAACCTCGAAATATACAAAGGGCATCAAAATATCAAAAAGCAAGAAGTTTCTACAGAGATGATAGAAAATTCTCTTCATGAGTGCACAGGGGGGACGTCAAAGCGACGCACCCCCCTTCTCTTTTTCGAAGATAAATCGACAAGGAGAATGAAGAGAATGTTAGCTTAAGGCAGTCGGATTGTTAGGCTAAGGCAGTCATATCTTTTATGATTGCTACTATATAACAGAGTTGGTTCATCCGACATTCAGAGTAATTTCAAGCATTACTATCTGTTCTATGTGAAGAATCACTTGCACGACTTGTTCCCCAACCAGCTCTCCTATAATCGTTTCATTGAACTGGAATCCAGAGTAGCTGTCGAGATGATGCTGTTCATCCAGCTATTCTGTTTCGGCAGGTGTACCGGCATAAGCTTTATCGACAGCACTTGTGTCTCCGTCTGCCATAACAAGCGCATAAAAAGAAACAAGGTGTTCAAGGGATATGCTGAGATTGGCAAGAGTACTATGGGGTGGTATTTTGGCTTCAAACTTCATCTGATATGCAATGAAAGAGGCGAGCTTTTGAATTTCATGCTTACAAAGGCTAACGTTGACGACAGAAATCCAGAGATATTCAATAGACTGAGTGACAATGTGTTCGGAAAATTGTTCGCTGACAAGGGATACATTTCACAAGGATTGTTCGAGAGACTTTTCAACGATGGAATTGAACTTGTAACAGGGCTGAAATGCAACATGAAGAACAAACTCATGCCGCTTTATGACAAGATTCTTCTCCGTAAGCGTTCGGTTATAGAAACCATCAACGACGAGCTGAAAAATGTTGCACAACTCGTACATTCAAGACATCGCAGCGTCTTCAATTTTGCAATGAATGTTCTGTCTGTTTTGGCTGCATACAGCTTCTATGAGAAGAAGCCGTCTATCAACATCGATTATTGCATCGAACACGTTGATGGGCTGCTTACTGTTATACGATAAAGGAATCTTTTCATTTCTTACAAACTATAGATAGCCATTCACACTTGTGGAGGGATGAGGTATCGTATATAGTTACGCCATAGACTTTATGACATAATCTTATCCCGAACTTAGGTTAAGAGTATTATTCATCATGCCTATAATTAGCAGCAAATAACCAAATGTTTGCAATAAATATAGTTAATATAAAGCTAAACAACTCTGTTTTTTGTATCTTTGCACTTCCGGATAACAACATATAACACAATAAACATAAATAAATAGATAGATTGATGAAAAAGACAATACCCGTTATAGGCATGGCATGCTCTGTTTGTGCTGCCAACGTAGAACGTAAACTCAATTCTTTAGAAGGAATCAACTCTGCCACGGTGTCGTTAGCAGGACGCACGGCATTGGTAGACTTCAATCCAGAGCAAATAACGCTCGAAGATATGAAACGCGAAATCAGCAATGCAGGCTACGACCTTGTGATAGAAGAAAACCGTAGCGCAGAGGAGATAAATCGTAGAGAGTTTACACTATTGAAACGCAAAACCATCGGCTCGTGGATATTCTCTCTTTTGGTGATGGCATTCAGCATGGGATGGATTTCGATGGGTGCAGAATCGGAGCTGGCAGCACGCAACATAAACAACCAAATGGCTTTGATTATTGCCTTGGTGAACATGATATGGTGTGGTAAAGACTTCTATATCTCAGCATGGAAGCAGCTAAAACATGCCACAGCAAACATGGACTCGCTTGTGGCGCTAAGCACGATGATTGCCTTCTTGCTAAGTGCTTTCAACACCTTTTGGGGTGATGATGTTTGGGGAGCAAGAGGCATAGAATGGCATACTTATTTCGATGCCTCGGTGATGATCATAACCTTTGTGCTTACCGGAAGATGCTTGGAGGAGAAAGCTAAAGACAGCACAGCAAGTAGCATACGCCACTTGATGGGACTGCAACCAAAGACTGCCCGACTTATAGATGGCGACAAGATAGAAGAGGTGCCATTGTCAACAATAGGTCGAGGCGATGTGATTGAGGTTAGAGCTGGCGAAAAGATTCCTGTAGATGGCATTGTGACCGAAGCTGAGAGTTTTATGACTGCCGATGCTGCATATATCGACGAGGCTATGATTACGGGCGAGCCTACACCAGTAGCTAAACGCAAGGGCGACTCGGTGATGGCTGGCACCATACCAAGTCAAGGCAAACTACGCATGCGAGCTATGCAGATAGGCGAAAATACAGCTTTGGCTCAGATAATTAGAATGGTACAAGAGGCTCAAGGAAGCAAGGCGCCTGTGCAACGCATAGTAGACAAGGCGGCATTGGTGTTTGTACCTGTGGTGGCAGCAATAGCGTTGGTAACCTTCATTGTTTGGTGGGCTATCGGTGGCAATGCAGCCCTACCCCAAGCCATTCTTTCAGCAGTAGCTGTGCTGGTGATAGCTTGTCCGTGTGCTATGGGATTGGCTACTCCTACAGCCTTGATGGTTGGCATGGGAAAGGCTGCCGAGAAACAGATTCTGATAAAGGATGCTGCGGCTTTGGAAAGACTAAGAAAGGTTGACGCTTTGGTTATTGACAAGACCGGAACGCTCACCATTCCGAACCAGAATGTAGACTTCACAAAGGCAGATGACATAGATCTTGAAACTCGCGAAACACTAAAGCCTAATGCTGCTGAGGCAATGAGCATTCTGCAGAAAGAAGGTATAGAGGTGTGGATGATGAGTGGCGACAAAGAGGAGGCTGCAAGCTATTGGGCTCAGAAGGCTGGCATACAGCACTATCAGAGTAAGGTGAAGCCTGACGACAAACAGGCTTTGGTGAAGAAACTACAGGAAGAAGGTAAGAGGGTGATGATGGTTGGCGACGGCATCAACGACACTCAGGCTTTGGCTCTTGCCGATGTGAGCATGGCTATAGGCAAGGGTACGGATGTGGCTATGGATGTGGCACAAGTCACGCTAATGGGCGACGACCTCATGGCTATTCCAGAAGCTGTAAAATTGAGCCGCAAAACGGTAAGCATGATATGGCAAAACCTATTTTGGGCTTTTGTCTACAACATAGTGTGCATTCCGCTTGCTGCTGGTGCTTTACACATCTTCGGCATCGACTTCCAGATTACTCCGATGTGGGCAAGTGGACTTATGGCATGCTCAAGCCTTAGCGTAGTACTAAACTCGCTAAGGCTGAAGCTCGGATAGAAAAGATTGCAAAGAGGGGAATACAATTGTCTATTCCTCTCTTTGCTTTCTACTAACTTATTATTAATCTATCTTTTAACCATAATCTTATACGAGATTAAACAAATACAAAAAAAACTGCGAAATTTTGATTAATAACTATATTTTTTGCTATCCTATGAATTCTCAAGTCATACATTAAATACTTTTTACTATTTTTGTAAACACCTAACAACTAAACTACATCTAAAAACATGAACATTAAACAAAAGACATGGCATGCTGCATGCATGACAGTATGCCTATCATTAGCACCAGCACTTGCTAATGGACAAACGTTTGATTTCGAAGATTGCGAAATCGGACAAAAATTTACTATGTGGAATGTAGACCAAGGAAACATTACCGACGAAGCTAAGGCGGTAGCTGAAGTGGTTGCCGACCCTACAAATCCTAACAATAAGGTGTTGCACATCACCGTTAAGACTTGGGGAACATTCGTTACCCTCACACTTCCACCTGAATTAGCAGGTCATCTGCTTACTGATAGTAAATCTACACTCAGCTTTGACCTATATCGCCCTACTACAGATGCAGACGATTGGAAACAGTTTCATGCTTATCTCGGCAACGACAAATTATATCAAGACGAGAGCTATCCTTACCAAGGCGATAAAGGACAATGGATAGCGAAACAATATCCTCTTAGTAAGGTAACAACAGCTACCGACGACGAAAGAAATCTACATATCGGTATTCATCACAACAATTCTGAATATTATATTGACAATGTGCGATTAAAAGGACAACACGATGACTATTTTGTGGCTTCAAACAGCAACAACCTCATCGATATATGCAAGGAAAACACATCGTCAGACTATACGGTATGGAATACACCTACACTAATTCCAGAAAATGAAACATTGGATATACGAACAGCTCGCTATAGTTATCTGAATAGTAAGATGGAAGGAGCTGGCATAATAAATCTATATGCTGGTGGCGAACGCACATATCTTGGTAGCAACGAGAAAAACAACAAAAACTATCATCCAGACTGGTCGCTATTCAATGGCACCTTGAATATTTTCCCATACAAAGATGTAGAAGCCAATGCAGGCTTTTATGGATTAGTATGGATGTCGGGCAAGACTTTTGCACCAGATAATGCTGCACAAAATGCTGCAGACGGCAATATAAACCCTTGTTTTGCAAATACTAAAGTTGTGCTACACGATGGCGCAACCATAGCTTGCGAAAGTGGTAAGCGCGGACTACGCATAGCTCATCTCGACACAGAAGAAGGCTCTACTATTTATGGATATCTGAAAGAAAAGGTTAACAACGACACTTACTACATGGTTGGTGGCGACAATAGCGACGGAACTCTTGCTGGCAAAATAATACCTATGGGAGGCTCAAACCTAAATATTAAGGTAGGACTTGTGAAAGAGGGTAAGGGTACTTATCGCATCACTGGCAACAAAAACTTGATAACAGGCGGCATCCGCATCATTGATGGTGCTGTAATGGCAAATAATGATGCACAAAAAGCTGAGACAGGAAAACTCTCTGGAGCTATAGGTCAGCAGACTTCTGCACAAACACCAGGTGTATACGTAATGAGCAAAGGCTTGTTGGGAGGCGTAGGCAGTATTGGCTCTACAGTAGACCTATACGGAACTCTCGCTCCTGGCGATGGTGGCATAGGTACTCTAATGCTAAAGAACTTCGCAACTACAGAGAAGCCTAATTTGGTATTACATCCAAAATCGAAGATACGAATGGAGGTCACAGATGGCGAACACTATGACCAGCTTGTTGTTGATGGCAACATATCTATAAGCAACAAGATGGAGGACTTCAGCGAATCAAGCGAAAAGCCACGTTTGTATATCACACTAACAAGCAACCCTACACTCGCTGTTGGCGATGAACTAAAACTCATAACTTGCAATTCTAAAGATGAAGCATTAGACTTCGATGTAAGATACCCAAAGCAATATACATGGAAGACTGACATCAAAGAAATTGATGGTAAGTTTGCTATTGTGGCATGTGTCACCTCTTTAGAATATGGTGGACAGGGTGAATGGAAAGAAGATAGCGACGAAGAAACAAAGACCGACACTACGACTATAGATATTGAAAAAGAAAAGGCATATAGCGATCCACTACGAACATATACAGAAAAGCAAGGAAAATATATTGGCACTTGTGTATCTCTATATGATAACAAGATAAATATAGACGACGAAAATGATAGTAAGACTCGCCAACTGATAGACCAGTTCAATATGGTGGTATGCGAAAACGAAATGAAGTTTGATGCCACAGAACCTAACCAAGGCGAATTCAACTATTATAATGGCGACCGACTTGTGGCATTTGCTCAAAAGCATAACATGCGAGTAAGAGGACATGCCTTGGTATGGCACTCGCAGGTGGCAAAATGGTTGAGCAAAGATGGCAAGAAGAACGATAAGAACTTCACACAGCAACAACTGCTCGACATTATGAAAAACCATATCGATAATGTGGCAGGCCACTATAAAGGAAAGGTGGCAGAATGGGATGTTTGTAATGAGGTATTAGACGACGACCAATCAATAGTTCGTACCGACCCTAACGGCTTCAAACTTCGTGCTGCTTCTATCTGGAACTTCGCTGGCGAAGACTATATAGAAAAGGCTTTCCGCTGGGCTCGAGAGGCTGCACCTGATGCACAGCTTATACTCAACGACTATGGCGTAGAATTCCAAGGCCAGGCAAAGGCTGAAGCTTTCTACAACTTGGCTAAGTATCTGAAGGAGAAAGGTGTGCCTATTGATGGTGTAGGATTGCAATGCCACCTTGATGTTGGCAACGTAGATATTAATAAGCTCAAAGCTACTATCGACCGCTTCAAAGCCATCGGATTACGCTGTGTAATCACAGAGCTCGACCTTGGTATGGACAACAACGAAGCCAACCGCATGCAACAAGCTAAGGACTATTATAATATTGCTCGCATAGCTATGGAGGCTGACAACTGCAACGAGCTAATGATATGGGGATTGACAGATGCTATGACATGGCGTGGAGGTCGCAATCCATTACTCTACGACTCTGACCTCACACCAAAGCCTGCCTACTATGGTCTGCACCAAGGATTGCGTGAAACTTCGTCGGCACCAACGGCTATATCACCACTACCCTATGGTAAACCATCAGCAACACATGTTGTAGCTGAAACTTACTACAATCTACAAGGGCAACGCATCACATCATCTGCTGCAGATAGTATATATATTACAAGTCAGCTAATGAGCGATGGAAGTGTGAGAAACAAAAAGGTCATTAACCGATAATAACCACAAAGCCTACACGTATATACATCTCTGTAAATATGTATATATGTGTAGGCTTATTTTTTTAATTAACTACCTAAGATCTATCAACTATGTGTATTATTCGTTCAGTTCTCTATATTTAATATAGTCGGTACGATTGCTTACACGGCGTAGAACAAAAATATTGCACTCCTTATATTCGGTACTACCCTTTTCTTCAGTAAAGCATGTATATACCTTTGCTGTTTCACCATCAAACTCCAACAATTCTGTATAAGGTGCAACAAATCTATCGTTCTTGATATCAAATGGATAATACTCAGATCCATCCAAATGCCATTCGTTGCTTTCATCGCTATACTCTAAGAAACCAAATCGCTTGTCAGGGAAGAATACATAGTAGTTTTTCTCATTTTCCACATTTCCATCCCAGCGGTCTTTCTCTGTTTCGTTCTCTGTTTCATATCCCTTTGCATGACTAATAAGCCAAGTGCCAACGATATTGTCCATCGTTACAGGCAGCAGAGCATCTGGACGTGCTGGATTTTTGTTTGTCTCTGTACGCAACACATCTGTGCGTTTGCTTATACGCACGATGGAGTCAACATAGCATTTTGCACGATTCTCGTCAACGAATTTATAGTCTATCACCATCTTATTGCCTTCGAGCACAAGAATCTTTCCTTCGAAATCATCACTCTTGCTCTCTACCTTACCGTTGGTGATAGTGAAAGGATACATACCGTCTTCATTCCATTGTCCCTCAATATCCTCACTATATTCCATAAATGTAATCACCTTGTCGGGAGTAAACACGAAGCAATTCAAATCAGCCTCTACATCTTTATTCCAACTTTCAGTAATAGTTGTGCCCTCCATACGATGTCCTGTGCTATAATATATTCTCCACGTACCCACGAGGTCGTCTATGGTAATATTAGTCGTTGGTTTTACAGGAGCCTTATCGCTAAAAGTGATACTATCAACATTGGCTGTAGGTATTTGGTTTATACATTTACCATTCTTCCAAAGGTTAATCTGCTGTGCCGAAGCTAAGGTAGAAGTCAGCACCAATGCTACTAAAGTAAAAAATAATTTCTTCATAATAACTTGAGTTTTAAGTTGATTCTACATTTTTAGAAAGTTCGCTACTTATTATACAATTTATAGCTAATGCCACTTACGGTACTAATAACACATACACCATGTGGCAACGAAGACAGAGGTACAGACAAAGAACCATTGCCCAAAGCCTTTAACGAAACTGCTTTGGCACCATTTACATTATAAACCGCAATAGCTTCTTTAGCTTTTAAGCCATTAATCGTCATTGTGCCATTACTAATACTAAAGACAGCAGTCTTTTCATCAGCACCACCTTCCAAATTAATAGCTGTTTCCACATCATCTATCATCTCCACTCGTTGTACATCAGCAAGTGCGCATGTAATTTGCTCCTTGCCATCAACATACAACACAATTTCGGTATCAGATGTTTTAATTACCGGATGATGAGCAAAACTAAAACATACCTGTTCACCATTGCGCAACAATAACTTTGCGCCAGGTTCTGCTTGGCTAAAGTTTATAACTCCAGCCAATAATCCTAATAAAATAATTCGTAAATTCTTCATTGTCGTATTAGTTTTATGAATCAAATAATTGTGGCGTAACTACAATCCACTTTATAACTACTCTATTTGGCAAATATAAAGCATTATCATCAAATAGCCAAATTATTTGCACAAAATAACGTTAACACACAGCTACCAACTTCGTCTTTTGTAAATTTTGCATCATCGTAAAACCACAGTTAAAATCAAATTAGGACAACAAGGAATAGTTCCATGTGTCTACAATTCCTGTATAGCTTTTGTGATACTGTCTACAGAAATAGTTTATTAATCAAAAAAGTGTCTAGTAGAATCAAGAAAAGACAGAGTAAAATCAGGGGGAAAAAGTATCACGTGATACTTGCCCAAGTAATACGTGATACTTTGCAAAGTAATACGTGATACTTGCCCAAGTATTACGTTACTTTTTTATGGGTATTTTACAATGACTTTAACTGGTTTTACTTTACACTTTTCTTGTTGTTTTACTAAATTACTT
>ERZ1026852.1115-NODE-1115-length-14981-cov-75.945866_pt1 | contig 14981 bp, 7 predicted proteins | sample MGYA00380156_ERZ1026852 | MGnify/ENA primary metagenome ERZ1026852 (study PRJEB33269, sample SAMEA4719792) | human gut metagenome | biome: human-associated habitat; feature: organic feature; material: feces | place: Cameroon | collected 2013-10 ...
GTGAAAATAGGAGGCAAATGCCTTTTGTGATTAGCATTTACCTCCTACCCGATTAAAAGACCAGCATCCTTTTCTGTAAACTGGAACCTGGCAATCCTTCATAATATAATAAGGTGACTGACAAATAATGATAAATCTAAAAATTGTAACAATGAAAAGAAAGAAATTGTTAATATCACTCGCTATGGCTATGCTGGCAATGGCGGGGCTGGCTGCCGATAATCTGCCGGCACTTCGTGTGCAGGGTAAGAATCTGGTAGATGCCAATGGTAAGACTGTTGTTTTGCATGGTGTGATGGATACGCCGAACCGCTACTTCAATGGTTGGAGATGGCAAAAGTGGAAGGCTGACTATTCTGAAGCCGACATCAAACCTTGCCTCGATTATTTCGAGAAGATCTTTACTGCCATCACCGATCATTCCCAGGGCGCTTACTGTGATGTGTTCCGTCTGCACATGGATCCATGCTGGACCAACGATCCGGCAATGAAAGCAGAAAACGAGGCAGATATCTCGGCATTCAACATGGCGCGCTATCGTCTCTATCTCCAGAAACTCTACATTCCTCTCATCAAGGATGCCATCGCTCATGGACTCTACGTCATCGTACGTCCACCGGGAGTCTGTCCACAAGACATTAGTGTTGGAGATAAGTACAACCGCTATCTCAAGTCGGTATGGAAGGCCTTTGCTGCCGATGAGTATATCCAGCAGAATTCGGGCATCATCTCCATCGAACTAGCCAACGAGCCGGTGAGGGTTCATATGGGTGATGGCTCTAATTCGGATAAAGCACTGCATGATTTCTTCCAGCCGGTAGTGGATGTGATTCGCGAGCAGAGCTTCAAGGGAATCATCTGGGTGCCGGGCACCACTTGGCAGCAAAACTATCGTGACTATGTAAAGCATCCGATAGTAGACTCGCAAAACAATCTGGGTTATGCCGTTCACTGCTATCCAGGCTGGTATAGGTCAGGCTCGGGCAACAATGACAATACCAACAAGAAGATATTCTACAATGCATTCCTGGATGCTGTGCCAGTGGCGAAGACCAATCCTATCATCGTGACCGAGATAGACTGGAGCCCATACAAGCCAGGCTCAGGTCACAAGGACGAGCAGGGCAACTGGGTGGAGAGCAACTATGGCACTTGGGGCACCGCTACCACATCAGGTTTTGGTGAAGGATGGAAGTATATCCACGACAAACTGGGCAATATCAGCATGACGCTTCAAGGCTCAGGACTCTACTTCGACATCGACACTTATCTCAAGGACAAGGTTGTGGAGCCTGCGTTCAAGGGAGTAGACGAGGCTTGCGGCGAAGCTTGCTTTAAATGGTACAAAGAATGGTATTTGAAACAAAATACAACAGGAATTAAACAATTAGAAACCCAGGCAGACGTGGTTTCCACCTTATATTATAATATAGAAGGAAAAGAAGTTGAAAAGCCAACTGCAGGTGTTTATATAATAAAACAACTGTTAAGTAATGGAAAAATACGTTCTCGCAAGGTTTTTCTAAAATGATAAACTTTCTGTTACACCACGCAAAGTGAGTTTCGAAAGAAATCCATACCTTTGCCGCCGTGAATAATCAATTTTAGTGCACGCCTAAATTTTTAAAGCATAAATCAAAAATGAATAGAACATGATTGAACAAGTGTTAACAATGAAACGGACAGCAGCCTTATGCTTGGTGGGAGCTTTCTGCAGCCTGAATGCTCAGGCACAGAAGATCCAGGTCAAGGGTAATCTTGTTGACGGTACAGGTGAGCCTCTGATAGGTGCCACTGTAAAAGTGAAAGGTAATGCCAGCATCGGTGCGGTCACCGACTTAGATGGTAATTTCAGTATCAGTGTTCCTTCAGAGAATTCTATCCTCGTATTTACATACGTAGGTATGAAGACCAAGGAAGTAAAGATTGGTAAGAAGAGAGATTTCAAACTCTCAATGGAAGACGACAATGCCATCGGCGAAGTTGTAGTCGTTGGTTATGGTCAGCAGAAGAAGGCTTCTGTCGTAGGTTCTATTGCACAGACCACAGGTGAGGTGCTGGAACGTGCTGCCGGTGTCAGCGACATTGGTGCTGCCTTAACTGGTAACCTTCCTGGTGTGGTAACTGTTCAGGGCAATGGTATGCCTGGTGAGGAGGAGCCACAGATCATCATTCGTGGTGCTAGTTCTTGGAACAACAGTGACCCTCTCGTCCTCGTCGATGGTATCGAGCGTCCGATGAGCAGCGTGGATATCTCTTCAGTGGAGAGTATCTCCGTATTGAAGGATGCTTCCGCTACAGCAGTCTATGGTGTGAAGGGTGCCAATGGTGTCATCTTGATTACCACCAAGCGTGGTAAGGAAGGCAAGGCTAAGATTGATGTAGGCTTCAACGCTACATTGAAGGCTCCTTCTAAGTTGCCTAACAAGTATGATTCATACGATGCCTTGATGTTCCGCAACAGGGCAGTGGAGCATGAGTTGGGTGTTTCTCCTGAATCTTGGTCTTACATCCGTCCTCAATCATTTATTGAGAACTATCGTAACCAGACTACGGATGAGCAGCGTGAGCGTTATGCTAACGTGGATTGGCAGGATGCCCTCTTCAAGAAGAGCGCCATGTCATATAATGCCAATGTCAATGTGAGCGGTGGTACAAGCTTCGTGAAGTATTTTGCTTCTGCCGACTTTGTACACGAGGGTGACCTCTTCCGTGAGTATGATAACGGACGTAACTATAACTCTGGCTATGGATACAATCGTATCAATGTGCGCAGTAACTTGGACTTCTCTATCACTAAAACTACTACATTAAAGGTAAATGTATCTGGTTCTAATGGTGTGCGCAAGGCTCCTTGGAGCAACATGAGTAATAGCGAGTGGCAGATTGGTCAGCAGTGGGCTGGTGCTTATAACATCGCTCCAGATGTATTCTTGCCTCAGTATAGCGATGGCTCTTGGGGTTATTATCCAAATGCGTCTAACGTAAGTAACTCTGCTCAGAACCTCGCCATCGGTGGTACAGCGCAGGCTACTACTACTCGTATCAATACCGACTTTACCTTGGAGCAGAAACTCGACTTCATCACCAAGGGCTTGAACTTGCGTGGTACCGTTTCTTGGGACAACGTGTTTGTTGAGACGAGCCGTGGTATCAATGACTTGAACAATACAGCTCAGACCAAGTATGTTGATCCGGAGACTGGCAATATAACATATGGCCAGGTATATGAGTCAAACAATAAGTTCGACTGGAAACAGGGCGTTAACTGGAGTACTTCAGGTGGTTCGGTTGATAACAACCAGACTGTTCGCAATCTTTACTATCAGTTGCAGCTCAACTGGGCTCGCAAGTTCGGACAGCATGATGTTACAGCCATGGGCTTGTTCTCTCGTCAGGAGAATGCGCGTGGTAGTGTGATGCCTACTTACCGTGAGGACTGGGCGTTCCGTGCTACTTATAGCTATGCTGGTCGTTACAACATCGAGTATAACGGTGCTTACAACGGATCAGAAAAGTTTAGCAAGGACAATCGCTTCGCCTTCTTCAATTCTGGAGCTATCGGTTGGACCATCACTGAGGAAAACTTCATGAAGTATCTTCGTGACAAGCACATCATTGATATGTTGAAGTTCCGTGCATCTTACGGTGAGATTGGTGATGATAACCTGGGCGATCCATTCGACTCTTCTCGTCGTTGGCTTTACATGAACCAGTGGGCATACGGAGGCAACACAGTGATGGATCTTGACCATACCAACAGTATCTACACATGGTATCGCCAGAATACATTGGGTAATAAAGATGTGAAGTGGGAGACTGTGAAGAAGACCAACTTCGGTATTGATTATGGTTTCTTGGGTGGTTTGATTACCGGTTCGCTCGATTTCTTCTGCGACCGTCGTAACGACATTTTGATCTTTGGTGATAACCGCTCCATCCCATCTTACTTTGGTACTACAGCTCCTACTATCAATAAGGGTAAGGTTCGTACCAGTGGTTACGAGTTGGAGTTGAAGCTCAACAAGAAATTTGCCAATGGCATCCGCCTCTGGGGTAACATCAATATGACCCATGCCAAGAATAAGGTAATTTTGAAGGATGACGCTCAGCTCACTCCTAACTATCAGAAGGAGGCAGGCTACTCTATGGGTCAGTATCACTCATACATTGATCGTGGCTTTATCAACGACATCGATGACTTGATAGGTTCTCCAGCTCATGAGTCTAACGACAACCACCGCTTGGTAGGCGATTACTACATCGTAGACTTCAATGGTGATGGTGTGGTAGATAGCAAGGACTCAGCTCCAGTAGGTTATAGCTCAAGCCCTCAGAATACATACAATGCCACTATCGGTATCGAGTATAAGGGCTTCTCTGCTTTCGCTCAGTTCTATGGTGTAACCAATGTAACTCGTGACGTAACCTTGACAAGCTTTGGCAATAAGTTGGACAATGTTTATGACACTGGTACTTGGTGGGACAAGAATGAGTCTTCTCCAGAATCTATCATTCCTCGTTGGGGTGCTACCCAGTCTGATTACAGCAATGGTACTCAGTTCCTCTATGATGGTTCATACATCCGTCTGAAGAACGTAGAGATTGCTTATACTTGGACCAAGGGATGGATCAAGGCTCTCGGTATGAACTACCTCAAGGTATACTTGAATGGTAACAACCTCTGGCTTTGGACTCGTATGCCTGATGACCGTGAGGCTAACCTCGGTGGTGGCGGTTTCCTTGGAGCATATCCTACAGTACGCCGCTTCAACTTAGGTGTTAAATTCTCATTGTAATATTAAAATGAACATTCAAATGAAAAATAAGATAAAGAATTTTTTGTTGATGGGATGCGTCTCGCTGGCTCTCGGCACTTCGCTCAACTCTTGCCAGGACTATCTTGACAAGGAGGCCGATTCTACAGTCTCAGAAAATGACGCATTTGTAAACTTCCGTAACTTTCAGGGTTATGTAGAGGAGATTTACAACTGTATCCCTGATAAGGAAAAATGTAACTGGTGTCCTTCTTGGAACTGGGGTGATGATGAAATCTTCAACCCAGAGGCTGATGGCCGTATGACACACCAGGTAGACTTGGGCAACTTCCGTGCTTGGCAGACCACTGGTAACTGGCTTTACAAGGATGGCAGCAACCCTACATCTACAGATAAGTTCAACCACTCACTTTGGCCACATGCTTGGTATTGCATTCGTAAGGCTAACCAGGGCTTGGCTAATCTCGATAAGTTGGTAGCTAGCAAGGCAGAGAAAGACCTCATTGCTGGTCAGCTTTACTTCTTCCGTGCATGGTGGCACACTGAGTTGATGCAGTACTTTGGTGGTTTGCCATACATTGATACCTATTTGGATCTCAATTCAGAGCTCAATTTGCCTCGTCTCTCTTATCAGGAGTGTGCAAAGAAGGCTGCTGCTGATTATCGCAAGGCTGCCGATCTGTTGCCTATCAACTGGGACAATGAGTATGATGGTGCTGCCACACAGGGCAAGAACGACCTTCGTATCAACAAGATCATGGCACTCGGTTATCTGGGCAAGACTTATCTCTGGGCTGCCAGCCCATTGATGAAGGATGGCGCACAGGTAGGAGCTAGCAAGAATGGCAAGACATACGACTATGATGAGGAGTTTGCCAAGAAGGCAGCTGAGGTCTTCGGTGAGTTGCTCACATTGGTTGAGGGTGGCCAGACACAGTATGGGTTGGCAGAGTTCAAATATAAGGACATCTACAATCATGAGCGTTCTGCCGATGCTAACTCTTGCTTCTCTGATATCTTCTATACCAAGAAGCAGAACTGGAAAATGCCTGGATCTATTGAGGCTATCTTCCGTGGTCCATCTGCAGACTTCAACGGCTCTAACTGGAATACCTCTAAGGTGTTTGGTCCTAAGGTTGACAAAGTGGTTGGACATGACAATGTGATTCACCAGCCTACAGCTAACTTGATAGCTGCTTACGGTATGGCTAATGGTGAGCCCGCTTACATCGTAGAGAATGGCAAGTTGGTTCCTAACATAGCAGGTGGTTTCGATCCTACTCATCCATATAAGAACCGTGATCCACGCTTCTATCACGACATCGTGTTTGATGGCTTCAAGTATCTGAATGGTACTCCTGGTCAGTGGGCTAACTTGCAGTACTGCCAGTTGTATACAGATGGCAATATGCGTCCAGTGGCTAATGGCAGCCGTACAGGTTACTTCATCCAGAAGTTGGTGCCTCATACATGTAATGAGGTGGATCGCGACTACGATTGGGGTTCAGCATTCCACTGTTACTTGCCATATATGCGTCTGGCTGACATCTATCTGATGTATGCTGAGGCTTGTGCTGCGTTTGGTGGTGCTTCTGGCAAGGCTACTAACTTTAGCAAGACTGCTGAGGATGCCATCAATACCCTTCGTGATCGTTGTGGCGCTGGTCATGTGGCTCCAGAGTATGTAGCTGATCCACATAAGTTCATGGACGAGGTTCGCCGTGAGCGTGAGGTGGAACTTGCTTTCGAGGGCTTCCGTTTCAACGACTTGCAGCGCTGGTTGCTCCTGACCGAGGCTCCTTACAATGTAAAGTACTCTGATGAGTTTGACCGTGTGGAGGGTGCCGATTTCTACAAGAATAATGACCCAGCTGATGCTAAGGTGGATAACTTCCGCCAGGAAGCGATCTTGACTCGTCACTTCACAGCCAAGCACTATTGGTTCCCATTGCCTATCAAGGATGTTTATCTCTATCAAGAGCTTAGTCAGAATCCTGGTTGGTAAAATAACATTATATAGTAATACTAAAATAAGAATGATAGTATGAATTCAAAATTCAAATCATATAATTCAAAGTTCCTGTTGGCAGGTCTTGTGTCATTGGCTCCTATGGCTGCCGATGCCAAAACTGCTGCTGAGAACGAAACCGATACCGTTGCTGCCGACAAGGAGATGGTCAATGTGGCTTATCGCAAGGTAGCCAAGGATGACATCTTGGGCGGCGTTTCGGTAGTCGATGTAGAGGGATTGATGAAGAAAAACTACCACACTTATAGCCTTGACAACATGCAGGGCTACGTGGGTGGTTGGAATGGCAACTCTCTCTGGGGCATGGATGCTGACAACGCTGGTTATCTCGTCTTGGTAGATGGTGTGCCTCGTGAGGCAACCAACGTGATGCCTAGCGAGATTGACCAGATTACATTCCTCAAGGGTGCGCAAGCTGTAGTGCTCTATGGTAGCAAGGCAGCTAAGGGTGCTGTACTCATCACCACCAAGCGTGGCAAGAACGATGGCTTGAAGGTTGAGGTGCAGGCTAACGCTGGTCTCAATGTGGCTAAGTCATTCCCTGAGTATCTGGGCTCTGCTGAGTATATGACTCTCTACAACGAGGCTCGTGCCAATGACGGTTTGACTCCTCTCTACTCTGCTGAGGATATCTACAATCATGGCTTGGGCACCAACCCATATCGTTATCCTAATCTCGATATGTACTCTTCTGACTATCTTCGCAAGATGAATAGTCGCTACGAGGCTACTGCTGAGATTAGTGGTGGTGGTAAGCGTGCTCACTTCTATAGCAACATCAACTATTATCGCCAGGGCGACTTCCTGAAGTTTGGTGAGGCTAAGAACAATAACACTCAGCGTTTCAGTGTACGTGGTAATGTAGATGTCAACATCACAGATGACATCAAGGCTTGGGTTAACTCCAATGCCACATTCTATGATTCACATTCTGCTATTGGTGATTATTGGAATGCAGCTGCTACTTGGCGTCCTAACTTCCCACAGAATGCTAGTCCATTGATCTCTACAGACATGATAGCTCCTAATGCCAAGGCTGCTTGGGACTTGATGAGTGTGGCTAAGCTGGTGGATGGCAAGTACTTCTTGGCTGGTACACAGGCTAACTCTTCTAACATCTTCGCAGATTACCTTGCTGCTGGTAAGAGCAAGTATACTAGCCGCCAGTTCCAGTTTGATACAGGTGTTAACATCAATCTGCACAAGTTGTTGCAGGGCTTGTCTTTCGAGACTCGTTTCGCAGTAGACTATGCTACCTCTTACACCACATCTTTCAATAATAGCTATGCCATCTATATCCCAACATGGTCAAACATCGACGGCAAGGATATGATCGTAGCTTTGAAGAAGGAAGGTGAGGATAAGAAGTCTGGTGTACAGAACATCGCTAATAGTGTGGACAATCAGACCATGCTCTTCTCTGCTCAGTTCAATTACGCCAATACATTTAATAAGGTACATAACCTCTCTGCGATGTTGATTGCCTCTGGCTATCAGCAGTCTAAATCAGGTGAGTATCACAAGACATCAAGTGCTAATCTTGCCTTGGATGCATCTTATGATTACGCCAAGACTTATTATGCAGACTTCGGCTTGGCAGCTATCCACTCTGCACAGTTGGCTCCAGGTCATCGTGTAGGCTTCTCTCCTTCACTTTCATTGGGTTGGAGACTCAAGAACGAGAACTTCTTGAAGAACAGCAAGGTGGTAGACGATATGATGATCAGTGTATCTGGTAGCATCATCAACGAGGATATTGACTTGGCAGTAAATGACAACAGATACTATCTCTATGACACCAACTGGCAGACAGCTGATGGTTATGGATGGTATGATGGTTCTGCTGGCAAGTACACATTCTCTAAGCGTTCTGCCAACAAGGATCTCGACTTCATCAAGCGTAAGGAACTTTCTGTCAACTTCAAGACTTCCTTGTGGCAGCAGATGGTAACATTGGATGCTAGCTTCTTCGTTAACTCGATGGAGGGTTATCTGATTTCTACTCCAACGTTCTATCCTTCTCACTTTAAGCCAGGCTATCCTGATGCTTCATTCATGCCTGTGCTCAACTTTAACAATAATCGCCGCATCGGTTTCGACTTCGCAGCTAACTTCAATAAGAAGGTGGGTGATGTAGACTTGCAGCTCGGCGTAACAGGTACTTATTATAACACCAAGGCTACCAAGCGTGATGAGATGAACGCATGGGATTACCAAAACCGTGAGGGCAAGGCTCTCGATGGTATCTGGGGTTATAAGTTTGCTGGGTTCTTCCAGAGTGAGGAAGAAATCAAGAACTCTCCAGACCAGAGCCGCTTGGGTAGTGACGTGAAGCCTGGCGATATGAAGTATGTGGATGTAAACGGTGATGGCAAGATCGACTCTTACGACCAGGTGTTCCTGGGCAAGGGTGGTTGGTATGGCTCTCCATTCACATTGGGTGTAAACCTCACTGCTAAGTGGAAGAACTTCACATTCTTCGCCCTCGGTACTGGCAACTTCGGTGCTTATGGCTTGAAGAACAATTCTTACTGGTGGGTAAAGGGTGACGGCAAGTACTCAGCTGTGGTTCGCAATCGCTGGACTGAGGCAACCAAGGAGACTGCTACTTATCCACGTCTTACCACACTCTCAGGTAGCAACAACTATCAGACATCAGACTTCTGGATGTACAGCACAGACGCTTTCCGCTTGGCTAAGGTACAGATTACATACGACCTGCCTAGCACGCTCTTCCAGAAGACTTGGGTTAAGGGCTTGTCTGCTTTTGTAAGCGGTGCCAACTTGCTCACTATCTCTAAGAACCGTGAGTTATTGGAGATGAACATAGGTAGTGCTCCTCAGACACGCTATTATAATATAGGTGTGAAGGCTACATTCTAATCATTATTAAATGTATACAGAAATGAAAATTAATAAGTTATTTATATTAGCTGCATTGTCACTCTCGTTGGTGTCTTGCTCAGATCTCTTTGAGCCTGCACAGGAAAACAACCGTAGCTTGGACGAGATTTACGAAGAGCCTACTTATGCTCAGGGACTTCTCGGCTATGCTTATGCCATGCTTCCTTATAATACCAAAAGTGTAACTGATGTGGCAACCGATGATGCTGTAAGCAATGATTTGTCTAACAGCTACCTGAAAATGGCTACTGGTTCTTGGGCTGCCTATGATGACCCTATGAGCAAGTGGGCTAGCTGTCGTGCTAGCATCCAGTACTTGAACATCTTCCTTCAGGAAGTGGACAAGGTAGACTGGGCTAAGGACAAGGGTGCGCAGCAGATGTTCTGTGAGAGCCGTAAGGGTGAGGCTTATGCCTTGAGAGCTCTCAATATGTATTATCTCTTGATGAACCATGGTGGTTGGACTGAGGATGGTCAGCTCCTGGGTGTGCCAAACTTGACAAAGCCAGAGGATACTTCTTCTGATTTCAATCAGCCACGTGCCACATTCCAAGCTTGCTTGGATCAAATTTATAGCGACTTGGACCAGGCTGAGCAGTTGCTGCCTTTGGACTACAATGATTTGACTAAGTCAGATCCTGTGCCAGAAAAATACACTGCTATGGGTGTGGACAACTATCAGGACTATAACCGTGTATTGGGTTCTCTGATGCGTGGTCGTGTGAGCGGTCGTATCGCCAAGGCTATCCGTGCACAGGTTTCTCTCCTTGCTGCCAGCCCTGCTTTTAATAAGGGTACCAATGTGGATTATAAGCGTGCTGCTGATGATGCAGCCAGCTTGCTCGATTTGATAGGTGGCGTAAGCGGCTTGTCTGAAACAGGTAATTCTTGGTATGCTCAGACTAATGAGATTAATAATTTGCAGTCTGGTGCATGCCCTAAGGAGATCATCTGGCGTGGTAATAAGACTAATGGTGCAGATGATTGGGACCTCGGTTTGAACCAGGAGGCTGATAACTTCCCTCCATCTCTCTATGGTAAGGGACGTATCAATCCTACCCAGAACTTGGTGGATGCTTTCCCTGCTGCCAATGGTTATCCTATCACAGATGAGCGCAGTGAGTATGATGACTTGGATCCTTATAGTAATCGTGATCCACGCTTGGATCTCTACATTATCTATAATGGCTGCAAGTATAAGGGTGCAACCATCAATACCGACATCACCACAGCCAACAATGACAATGGACTGAATAAGATTGGTAACTCTACACGTACTGGTTACTATATGAAGAAGCTTCTTCGTGAGGATTGTAATCCTAATCCAAATGCCAAGAACGCACAGTATCACTATCCTGTGTATATCCGCTATACCGAGATCTTCTTGGATTATGCTGAGGCTGCCAATGAGGCTTGGGGACCTAAGGGCAATGGCACACATGCTTATTCTGCATACGATGTGATCAAGGCTATACGTCATCGTGCAGGCATCACAGATGATTCTTATCTTGATGAGTGCGCTAACGACCAGGGTAAAATGCGTGAGTTGATTCGCAATGAGCGTCGTATTGAGCTCTGCTTCGAGAACAAGCGCTTCAATGACCTCCGCCGCTGGAAGGCTCCTATCAATGAGGCTGTTCATGGCGTGGAGATTTCTACTGAGGCTGGTATTCCACAGTTCAAGGATATCACAGTAGAGGAAAGAAAATACGACGACTATATGTATTACGGTCCTGTGCCACAGACTGAAATCCTCAAGTGGGATCAGCTGAAGCAGAATGCAGGATGGAAATTACAAACGACTAACATTTTATAATGATGAAAACTATGAAGATGAATAAATATTTCTCAATGGCTGCACTCGGAGCCTTGGCTCTGACTTTCGGCTCTTGTGAGAACGGCACGCCTGAGTTTGACGACTACGAGGGTGGCACATCAGTCTACTTCGCCCACCAAAACGTGGAGCGTATATTGGTGTTGGGCAATGACGAGAATCGTGACAATACCAAGGACAACGAGCATATTATCAACATCGTGTCTACCATGGGTGGTGCTTACAATGGTAAGGACATCACACTGGATGTGGCTGTAGATAATTCGCTTTGTGACAACCTCTATTTCTCTGATGGCGTATCTCCTGTAATGCCTATGCCTGCAGAGTATTACACCTTGGCAGGTAACACCATCTCTTATGGTGGCAACTTGCAGGGAAGATTACAGGTGAAGCTCAACGAAGCTTTCTTCGCTGATCCTGCTTCTGTAAAGAATACTTATGTCATCCCTCTGGTCATCAAAGATCAGAAGGGTGCTGGCAAGATCTTGACGGGTACTCCTTTCCAGGAGGGGGAAACTCCTGCGCTGACCAATAGCGATGCGTGGAAGACATTGCCTAAGAACTATGTACTCTACTGTGTGAAGTATATGAACCCTTGGGCTGGATTCTATCTGCGCCGTGGTACAGATAAGATTACTGAGAATGGTCAGACCACAGAAGAGAAGCGTGAGGGTGCAACTATTGAGAAGGACGAGGTTTGCCAGATTACTACCAAGAGCCTTACAGAGGCTATCTATCCTCTCACAGTCAAGAGAGTTGTGGGCAAGGATGCTGAGGGTAAGGATATCCTCAAGTCTTATACTTGCAACTTGAAGCTTACCTTTGCTAACGATGGTACTTGCACTGTTTCTTCCGAGACAGAGGACGTAACTGCTACAGGTACAGGTAAGTTTGTGGAGAAGGGCGCTAAGCTGGCTTGGGGCAACAAGGATCGTGACATCCTGACTCTCCAGTATACCGTAGACTTCGGTGCTGTCAAGGTAGAGACAACCGACCAGTTTGTAGCTCAAACTCGTGGTAACACCAATGGTATTCCTACTTTCGATACTCAGTATATCGTAAAGTAAGCTGCGGTAATTATCAATTAAGTATCATCTAATAATAGGTAGATTATTATGAAATTGAAAAATATTAATTTTGGTTTAGGCTTGGTAGCTCTCTTGGCTTTGTCATCATGTGCTGATGACAAGTTCTCGGAGTACAGAACTGATATGACCAAGAACTTGAAGGAATATCAGTATCTTAACAACTATGAGCCTTTGAAGAAATATGTCGAAGACATGAAGGCTTCTGGCAAGTGCAATCCCGACTTTAAGTTGGGTATTGCACTGGCTGCGCCCGACTTCAACAAACAGGAGCTTGTATATTGCTTGGCTGGTAGCAACTTCGAGGAGATGACAGCAGGCAACGCCATGAAGTATGCTTCTTGTGTAAAAAATGATGGAACCTTTGACTTTAATACTGTTAAGGATTTCGTTACAAATGCACAGGATGCAGGTTTGACCATCTATGGTCATACGCTTGCTTGGCATTCTCAGCAGAACAAGAAGTATCTTAGTAAACTTATTGCAGATAAGGAAATTCAGGTAGACCCTAGTCAGAAAGTTGATAAGGTAGATGCTTATACCGACTTTTCTAAAATGAATAGTTTCCCTTTTTATGTAATGGACTATACTCCTGAAATCAAAGATGGAATTTTGATTAGCAAATATCCTGGAAAATGGTATCAGTATTTTGTAGTTGACAATTATCCTGTAGATGTTGATGCCAAGAGAGAATATAAGGTAACAGCTATGATCAAGGCTTCAGAAGATGGACAGATTGATGTGCAGACGGGTAACTGGGGAGCAACAACATCCCAGAAAATGTCAGTTTCTACACAGTGGAAAGAGCAATCTGTAACATTTAGTGGATTAACAACAGAAAAAGCTTTTGTCGTTTTCCAACCAGGAGATTTTGCAGGAGACATTTCTTGTAAGTGGGTAAAAGTTACTCATTCTGAGGCTCCGGTAATGGAAATCGAGACCGAGGTTCATAAGGAAACTTATACTGATGGTGATTTCCCATTCTATGCTATGGGTTGTACACCTCCTGTTATTAATGGAGCTATCCACTTTGTTCCTACAGGCGATTGGTCTCAATTCTTTGTTATGCCAGGTGGCGATAATGAATTAGATGAAGGTGACTATGTCGTTTATTTAGACCTTACTTCTGATAAGGATGCAAGTGGTGTAGATCTCACCATGCAAAATGGTTGGGGTGGCACAGCTCAAGCTATTACAGCCAAAGTGCCTGTAGCTGCAGGTCGTCATTCGGTAAAAATCGAAATGCCTAAAGTAGAAGGTGGTAATTATGACATCATTCTTAAGCCTCAGACAGCTGATGCTACTTTGGATGTTCATTCTGTTAGAGTTTGCAAGATTACTAAGTCTAATTCTATTCCTCTTACGGACGAAGAGAAGAAATCTCGTCTTACTGATGCAATGGGCAAGTGGATTGATGGTATGATGGAGGCTACTAATGGTTATGTTACATCTTGGGATGTTGTGAACGAGGCCCTTTCTGGTAACGATAAAGATGGTGATGGCAAGTTCGACTTGCAGCATGCTGCTACAGCTTCTGCTGACGACAAGAAGAACTGCTTCTACTGGCAGGATTACCTCGGTGACATTGATTATGTACGCTTAGCCGTGGCTGATGCTCGCAAGAGTTTTGCCGCCCATAATGGTGACCCTGAGAAATTGAAACTCTTCATCAATGATTATAACTTGGAGAGCGATTGGGACGACAATGGCAAGTTGAGGAGTTTGATTCAGTGGATTCATGATTGGGAAGCTGATGGTGTTACCAAGATTGATGGTATCGCATCTCAGATGCATATCTCTTGCTATGCTGATCCTAAGACTCAGGAAAGTAAGAAAAATCATATCGTCAAGATGTTGGAGTTGATGAAGGAAAGTGGCAAGCTTTGCAAGATTTCTGAACTTGATATGGGTTATGTCGATGCCGCTGGCAAAGAAGTGAAGACAGCCGATATGACAGAGGAACAACACAAGGAAATGCGTGACCTCTACACCTTCGTTCTCCAGAAGTACTTCGAGATTATCCCTGTAGCTCAGCAGTATGGTATCACTCAGTGGTGTGCTACAGATTCTCCTAAGGATTCAGGTTGGCGTCCTGGTTTGGCTACTGGTCTCTGGGATCTCAACTATCTTCGCAAGCATACCTATGCAGGTTTCGCTGTAGGTCTTGGTGCTCCAGAATATTGGAAGGAAGCCAAGTAAATACTCTAAAAGACATTAGTTTTAGGTTTATCATACAAAGATTAACCGAAAAAAGATGTTAGTCGTTAAGGTTGGCTGTGTTGTGATGACACGGTCAACCTTTTTGCGTTTTTTTAATGATGAAAATATTCTCTTTCTCCTATGTGTCATTC
>ERZ1026852.1120-NODE-1120-length-14933-cov-205.148810_pt1 | contig 14933 bp, 10 predicted proteins | sample MGYA00380156_ERZ1026852 | MGnify/ENA primary metagenome ERZ1026852 (study PRJEB33269, sample SAMEA4719792) | human gut metagenome | biome: human-associated habitat; feature: organic feature; material: feces | place: Cameroon | collected 2013-10 ...
CAGAGCAAGTAAAACACGAGTATCCGATGATTATTGTGATGAACGGAACGATGCCAAGAGGTACAAGTTAGAATCTCTCATCTTTTAATAAGATTCCTACACCTTTATAATATAATAGCGTACAGAGGGAACGATTTTTGTCGTTGTACCCTGTACGCTATTTTTGTTTCGCTATTATGAAGCAGTACCCTCCCCTTGTGAAACAGTGCCGTCGATTATCGGCTTGCGGTAATTACCAGTGAGAAGTGCTTGTATCTCGGATTCCGGATAGAGGGTTTTGCCACATAATATAATGTAGGGCAAGATGCCTTGCTTGCGATATTCCTGCAAGGTGCGGCGACTAAGCTTCAAATGCTCGGAGAGTTCCTTGTCGGTGAGGTATCGCTCCCCGTCCAAAGGTGGGCTGTAGGACTCGATGAATGAAGATAGCCAGTTGTTGGCTTTCTTCAAGGATTGCATGGCGGTGTCTATCGACTTGCTCTCATGCGTAAGAAGTTGGTTCATGTTCATTGTTTACAATTTGGATTAAGTGGTGAATATAAAATGTGTTGGCTCGCCCAGGGTGAAGTTTTCGGCTTTGCCTTGGGCGAGTTTGGTTTTACGCTATACCGATTTGATTCTGGCGATAAGCGGAACGATGGCTTTGACCTCTTCGGGGCAGTAATAGAATTGGCGACCTATCTGGGTATGCCCCAAGAAACGGCGGTCACGAAGTTTTTGTAAGGTGCGCTGGCTGATGCGAAGTTGCTGGCAGACCTCATGACCTGTAAGCCATTTGTTCAGACGCTTGCCGTTAGCCTTATGCTTCAGCAACTCCACTTTCTTTACCAAGGCATCGTATCTTGCCATCATCAAGTCGAATGCCTTCTTTTCCATTGTTACTACTTCCATATTCTCTGTTTTATTGGTTCAACAAATTCGGATGCAAAGTTAATGTGTGTATGTAGAAAAACAATGAAAATGAATAACTGTGGCAGTGCTTTTCTGGGGTTTGCCGACCGCTTGGCAAGAAAAATCAAGAAAATTATACGTGGGTCATTAATGAGTTGTTAAACGGGTATTTCGCAAATGGTTAATTTTGCCGCCGAGAAATAAAAACAACGAATTATATAACATTTCAAACGGAATTAGAATGGAAGTAATAACAATGGAAAGTGCAGCCTTCAAAAAGCTGACAGAACAGTTGACAGAAATAGTCCAGTACGTGCGATTGGCAAAAATGGCATTTCAAGAGAACTTGACGGGTAAGGGATTGAAGCCGATGTTGACCAATGACGATGCAGCTAAGATGCTTGGTGTGAGCAAGCGCACCTTGCAGCGAATGCGCTCAGAGAACCGCATTGATTTTATTAAAATTGGCAATCAATGCAGATACCAAGTTGAAGCCATTGAAAGAATGGTTGAGGAACGAACAATAACAAAGGAAACATGAGCATGGAAGATGGAACATTGAGAAAACTGGAGTTATATCTCCATGACCTACACAAAAAGATAGACGGCATCTACGACATGCTGATGTTGAGACACGAACGAGAGACGGAGCAAAAAGGAAGTTCTGCCATCAATGAAAAATTGCTCGACAACCAAGACCTCTGCCTCTTATTTCAAATATCCCCTCGTTCCCTTCAACGCTATCGCAGTCTGGGAGTGCTTCCCTACAAGCGTTTGGGGCAGAAAACCTACTACACGGAAGAGGATGTGATGCAGTTTGTAGAGAATAATGTCAAAGAATTCAAGAAAGAGAATGTGGAGCATTACTTGACTCGCATTCATCAGAAATTCAAATAACAACAGTATTCACCATTAAAAATTTACAATTATGGTACAAAAGAAAAAGAGTGATGAACAGGACGTGCTGGTAGTCCGTGACGAGAAGACGGGCGAGATCAGCGTCGTCGCCGGACTCAGCAGAGACGGCACACCGAAGCGAGCACCCGCCAAGGCGGAGAACACGTCCGACTTCCTGCGTTTTGACCGCAACAGTGACTTGATGGACAGTTTCTTTAGAAACTTCTTCCGCCAGTGCAAGGAGCCAAGCCGATTCGGATTCTATCGCATAGCGGCAGACCAGGTGGAAAACCTGCTTGGCGTGATGAAGGAGTTGCTGAAAGATCCGGAGGCTAACAAGGAGATTCTTTCCGCCCACAAGGTTGACACCTCCAATTATGAGAAAGAGGCAAAGCAATCGGAAGGTCAGGCGAAAGAAACCGCATCATCGGACGATGCGTCCAAGACGCAAGCTAACACAGAAAAAGAGAATGTATCATCTGAACAAACCAACGAAAAAAAGAACGACATGGAACAGAAACCAGAACAGACCGCAACCGAACAGCAGGCACAGACCGCTCCGGGTGTAAAGCAGAACCTCATTAGTGGTAACGATGTGAACCTGCAGGAACTTGGTGCCAAATATGGCATAGACTTCAACAGTATGAATGAGAAGGATATGAAAGCCCTGCTCAACTACGGCAAGACGGGGCTTGTGATTGTGAAGCCGACCTTCGGCGGTGAACAGATAGAGATACAGGCCCGTCTGTCATTCCGCAAGGACGATAACGACCAGTTGCAACTCGTGCCGCATTTCGTGCGCAACGAGCCAAAACTCGATGTCGCTTACAAAGGCTATACCTTCACTCCAGAGGACAAGAAGAACCTGTTGCAGAACGGCAACCTCGGAAAGGTAGTGGATTTCCCCGACAAGAATACAGGTGAGCTGCGTCCTCATTTCATCAGTATCGACCGTCTCACCAATGAGATTGTTGACATCCCGACCAACAAGGTGCGCATACCCGATACCATCGGCAAGACACCTATTACCAAGGACGACAAGAGAGTGCTCTACTCAGGTATTCCGCTTCGCAAGGAGATTGAGCTTGCCAACGGGCGCAAGTTTACACCGCTGTTGCAGGTGAATGTGGAACAGCGTGGTGTGGAGTTCGTGCCTGGCAGCACAAGACAGGCGCAAGGTCAGAAACAGAATGGAGACAAGAAGCAAACCGCTGACAAGCAGGAGCAGAAGGCAGAAGGTGATGCGGGCGGTCAGAAGAAGCAGCAAGATCCCAACCACTGGCTCAATGAGGACGGGACCATCCGCCGACTCAACACCTATTTCAAGAAGGAACTGACCGAGCAGCAGAAGGACGACTATGTGGCAGGCAAGACCATCGAGATCAAGGAAGTGCCCAACAAGAACGGCAGCGGTACCTATACCGCCTATGTAAAGTTCGACTTCGACAAGATGCAGCCACGTTCCTACCGCAACAATCCAGACCTCAAACAGGCGAAGGAACAGATTCCGACCAACGAGAACAAGGTACAAGTCGCCGTCAACGAGCAGGGCAAGACCCATGAGGCGACCAAGCACACCAAGGATCCGCTGAGTCCGGGACAGTCTGCGCCGAAGAACGAGAAGCAGCAGAAGGAGCAGACCGCCGAGGCACAGAAGCCGAAGCGAAAGGCAAGAAGCGTGAAGATGTAGTTGCCGCCACTTGATCCACAGAGTTAATCATCCATTATAACAACCGACATCTGCGACCGTCTATCCCACGGTTGCGGATGTCACAAAAACAACAGACAATGAAGACAATCATCGCAGAGAAACCAAGCGTAGCCAAGGAAATCGCCCACATTGTGGGAGCTGACAAGCGTGAGGAAGGCTATATGCAGGGTAACGGCTATTTTGTGACATGGGCATTCGGACATTTAGTGCAGCCTGCCATGCCGGAAACCTACGGCATGAAGGGATTCCATGCAGAGAATCTGCCTGTGATTCCCGACCCGTTCATTCTTGTTCCCCGACAAGTCAAGACAGAGAACGGCTACAAAGCAGATGCAGGTGTGCTTGCCCAGATTAAAATTATCGGCAAGCTGTTTGACAGCAGTGAGCGCATTATCGTAGCAACCGATGCCGGACGTGAGGGAGAGTTGATTTTCCGATACCTCTATGCGTATCTCGGTTGCCAGAAACCTTTCGACCGTCTCTGGATCAGTTCGCTTACGGACACCGCCATCCGTGAGGGACTTCTGAACCTCAGGGACGGCAAGGAGTATGACAATCTCTATCATGCAGCCAAGGCACGAAGTGAGGCAGACTGGCTCGTCGGCATCAACGGCACACAAGCCCTGACGATAGCCGCAGGACGTGGCACCTATTCCGTAGGTCGTGTGCAAACTCCGACCCTTGGCATGGTGTGCGAACGCTATTGGGAACACAAGCGTTTCGAGTCGAAACCGTTCTGGCAGGTACACTTCGGTGTGGTTGATGCAGACAGTGGCAATATACTGAAGTTCACATCAGTCAACCGCTGGACAGACAAAGCTACCGCAACCGATATATATAATAAGGTGAAAGATACCGGTTCTGCCATCATCACAAAGGTCGCAACCAAGCGAAAGGTGGAGAAGGCACCGCTCCTTTACGACCTCACCACCTTGCAGAAAGAAGCCAACTCCCAGCATGGCTTCACGGCAGAGCATACACTCTCCATCGCCCAGAAACTCTACGAGGCAAAGTTCATCACCTATCCAAGAACATCAAGCCGCTATATCTCGGATGATGTATTTGCCACCCTCCCCAAACTCTTCAAGAATCTGGAGAATCATTCGGAATATGGAGAAAAAGTGAAACTCTTGCCTGGCAGTGAGGACTACAGCAAGAACAGCGTGAATGCCGCCAAGGTGACCGACCACCATGCCCTGCTCATCACAGAAAATGCAGCCATTGGTCTTTTCAAGGACGAGAAGATCGTTTATGACATGATATTGTGCCGGATGATTGAAGCGTTCTCGGCAGATTGCATCAAGGACATCACATCAGTAACGGCGCAAGTGGATCATGAAGTTGAGTTTGGCATCAGTGGCTCCATCATCCGACAGACTGGCTGGCGAGCGTTGTCGCTCAAGGAAAAGAACAACAGGCAGGACAAGGATGCAGACGCAACAGACAATGAGGTCAAGGAGCAAGTCATTCCCAACTGGCAAGAAGGACAGCATGTCACTCTTTCTGGCTGCACCATCACGGAGGGCAAGACCAAACCAAAGCCATTGCATACGGAATCCACATTGCTTGCAGCAATGGAGACCGCAGGCAAAGAGATAGAAGATGATACGATGCGCCAGGCAATGAAGGACAGCGGTATTGGCACACCTGCCACACGTGCCGCCATCATCGAAACCCTGCTCAAACGAGAGTATATGGTGCGCCAGCAGAAGAAACTTGTGCCGACGGAAAAAGGACTCGCCCTGCATTCCGTGGTGAAGAACATGGCGATTGCCAATGTGGAGATGACGGGCAAATGGGAGGCGGAACTTGCCAAGATAGAACGAGGTGAAGCAAGTGCTGACGGGTTCACCCATAGTATCGAAGGCTATACCCGTGAAATCACTGCGGAATTGTTAGGTTGCGAAAGACTTTTCAGCCACAAGGATTCCGGCTGCCAGTGTCCTAAATGCAAGCAAGGTACCATGCAGTTCTTCGGAAAGGTAGTAAGATGCAGCAACAAGGAGTGCGGTATGCCAGTGTTCAAGCAGGTAGCAGGAAAGTTGCTCACTGATGCCGACATCACCGACTTGCTTACCAAGGGCAAGACCAGAACGCTCAATGGTTTCACCAGCAAGCAAGGCAAATCGTTCTCCGCAGCCATTGCCTTTGACGAGAATTTCAACACGAAATTCGTCTTTGCAGAGCACAAAACAGCAGAAAAGCGAGGAAATGTGAAGAGATACAAGAAATAGTTTGTATCTTTGCCACCGAAACATGGTTCATAAATGGTGTCTTGATTCAGGATGCTTTTATTTACTGTGGATTAAGTGGCGGCACTCGGAGGGATACCGAGTGCCTTTTTCTTGCTTTCATACAAACACCAACCGCCATCCACGGTTTATTATTCACCACTTAATCCATTCAACAGACAAATGAACAGAAAGAAACAGGCACAGACAGAACTGTCCTATTACGGGCTGTATCTCTTGAACCACCTCAGAGAGAACCGTTTTCCACAAGCCAGCGATGCGGACTTTATCCGCGAACGTGCAGACCATGCCGCAGAAGTATATGAGCAGGCACGGCGTGATGCCCTCTTTGCCGATGCGGCACAAGAGCTTGCCATGTCAGCATTACTGAAAGGTCTCCATATTTCCAAGTACAGCATCCTGTATGATGTTGTTGACAGTGAGTTTCCCCTGGAGGTAGCAGTAGAAGACCAGGAAGCGTTTGTCAATCACCTCCTGCCTTTGGTTGACAACGTGTATTCCATTTACGACCTCACCGATGACGATTTTGCCCAGTCACCGGACTACGACCAGCTCTATACAGAGTTGACGGGAGCCGTAGCCCTTTTCATAGAGTCAAATGGCGTACAATAGAAAACAACGGCTGAACGACAACATCAAGGCGATAGAGACGGCATTCATCCTTGACAGGGAACAGCGCACGCCGACCGCCCGTGAGCGTCTCCTTCTGGAGCGTTACTGCGGATTCGGGGGATTGAAGTGCATCCTGAACCCTGCCAGGGAACTGGCGGATGCCGTCCATTGGGCAAAGTCAGACCTTGAGTTGTTTGCTCCTACAGTGGAGCTGCATAGACTTATCCGTGAAAACAGCAAGAATGAAAGCGAGTACAAACAGTTGATGGACAGTCTGAAACAGTCCGTCCTTACGGCATTCTACACGCCGTCAGCCGTTACGGAGGCTCTGACGGATGTGTTGAAAGAGCATCAGATTATCCCCGAAAAGGTGCTTGAACCCTCGGCAGGTATCGGAGCCTTTGTCGATTCCGTCTTGGATAACAATCCCAAGGCAGACATTATGGCATTTGAAAAAGACCTGCTTACGGGAAAGATACTCCGCCATCTGCACCCGGAGCAGAAAGTGCGCATAGAGGGATTCGAGAAGATAGAAAAGCCTTTCAATGACTACTTCGACCTCGCCATCTCAAATATTCCGTTTGGCGATGTTGCCGTGTTTGATCCGTCCTATACAGCCATGAAAGGCATGAGGGCACTTGTCACCAGACGCATACACAACTACTTCTTTGTCAAGGCTCTTGATACGGTAAGGGACGGCGGGTTGGTTGCCTTCATCACCTCACAAGGCGTATTGAATGCCAAAAACAACAGTGCCGCGCGTTTTATGATGCTCTATCATGCAGATCTCGTGTCAGCGATTCGTCTTCCCAACAACCTGTTCACGGAAAATGCCAATACGGAAGTGGGCAGTGACCTCATCATCCTGCAGAAAAATACCCAAAAGGAGTCACTGCGAGGAGACGACAACCTGCTTGATACCGTCTATAATGACGAGAACCGCATTCCGACAAACAACTACTTTCTGGAGCATCCGGAACGCATTATCCATACAACAGCAAAGTTGGATACTGACCCGTTCGGCAAACCTGCAATGATATACACGCATGAGGATGGTGTGGAAGGCATTGCAGAGGATTTGCGAAAGATGCTCCATGAAGACTTTAAGAAGAACCTCAATTTGAGCCGATACTTGGGGATAGAGGAAACAAAGGCTGAGGAAGTTAAGGAGGTTGAAGAAACAGAAAAGATAGAAAAAACAGAGAAGATAAAGCCTTCCATTGAGGAAAAGCAGAACGATACGGTAGTATCCTTGCAAAAGCAGGAAAAGCCTACTGATGATGCAGAGCTATCCCAAAAGTCCAATCATCATCAGCCACCAGTCCAAATGACTCTGTTTGACCTTTGGGGAATGGAAGAAGAAAACCGTCAGGCTGTCCATGCTACGAAGAAGAAAGCAGAGGTAACAGTGGGTGCTGTCGCCAAGAAAGTGTCAAGGAAGAAAGCAAGTCCGTTGGTAAAAAGCGTCAATCCGACTTTTGAAGTTGTGACAAAGCCTGTGGAAAAAGAAGAAAAGCCTTCGTTGACAGATGCAAAAGAGCAGGAAACAGCACAGGAGACAAAACCAATCCTGCCTGGGGATGAGCCATACGCAAGAATCTCTTGGGAAGAGAATCCGCCAATCAACGGCTTTTACGAGATGATGATGACCATGGCTCCCGAAGACAGGGTGCTGCTGCGCCAAAAGGCGGAACTGCACCGTCAGGAACAGCTCAAGGCTCTGGGCGTTGAAGATACGCTTGATCCGAAGTTCAAGCCGCCGATGGAACCGATAGAAGTTCTCAAAGTTCAAATCGGGCATGGACAGTCGAAAGGGAATGAGGCAAAAGAAGATTCCAAGACTCAGAGCACATTGAAAGAAACAAATCATGAGCGGGAACAACAAAAAGAGCAAGAAAGAAAGCGGGAAGAGCTGGCAAAGAAGAAAGAGGATGCTATGAAGCCCCGTCCATTTGATGAGAAACTGGATAGTTTTCATCGTGAGGGTTCTATGGTGCTCGACTCTGCCAAAAACATCGGTGTATTGAAAGACCTTACCAAGTATGGTGCTACCTTCATGCCGTTGGATCTGAATATGGAGCAGAAAGAAAAGGCAGTCTTGTATATCGCCCTCCGTGATGCCTATCAGAAACTTTACACCTATGAAGCGGAAGAACAGACGGAAAACAAGCAGATGCGTGAGAGTCTGAATGTCTATTATGATGCTTTCTTCATCCGCTTCGGCAACCTCAATGCCAAGCAGAACGTGAAGTTCATCCTTATGGATGCCTCAGGGCGCGACATGCTGTCGTTGGAACGGGTAGAAAACGGACAGTTCACAAAGTCAGACATCTTCGACCACCCGGTCTCTTTTTCGCTTGACGAGGTCAGTCATGTCGATTCTCCAGAGGAAGCGCTCACCGCCTCGCTCAACAAGTTCGGCCGTATCGACTTGCCGTATATGACTGAATTATCGGATATGCCGGAACAGGAACTGACGGAAGCGCTTAAAGGGCGCATCTATTACAATCCGCTCATAGACGGCTACGAGATAGCCGACCGCTTCATTGCTGGTAATGTCATAGAGAAAGCGGAGCGTATAGAAGAATGGCTGAAGGAAAATCCCGACCATGCAATCGTGAGGGAGTCGTTGGAAGCCTTGAAGGCAAGCATTCCCGAACCGATAGCCTTTGAGGACCTGGACTTCAACTTCGGTGAACGTTGGATACCTACAGGTGTGTATTCCGCTTACATGAGCCACCTCTTCAATACACAGGTCAGCATCGTCTATTCCGACAGCATGGACGAATATTCGGCAAAATGCAGTATGAAGACCATGGCCATCACGGATGAGTATATGGTGAAGGGATATTACCGCCACTATGACGGCATGAGTCTTCTGAAACATGCCCTGCACAACACTTGTCCCGACATGATGAAGAGCATCGGTGAGGATGAACACGGCAACGACATCAAGGTGCGTGACAGTGAGGGCATACAGCTTGCCAATGCCAAGATTGACGAAATCCGCAACGGGTTCTCTGAATGGCTGGAGGAGCAGTCTGACTCCTTTAAGGAACGCTTGACCACGATGTACAACCGGAAGTTCAACTGCTTCGTGCGTCCGAAGTATGACGGTTCTCACCAGACCTTCCCCGGCTTGGACTTGAAAGCCCTTGGCGGAAAGTATGGTGTCAAGAGTGTGTACCCAAGTCAGAAGGACTGTGTATGGATGCTTTTGCAGAACGGCGGCGGGATATGTGACCACGCCGTACTGCGCCCATAAGGGCATACTGTAAATGTAGGTTTGGCAACCTACCCAGCAAGGGTTTTCTACGCTGGTCATCAGCCAACTTATCCACTTAGCTGAAAAGCGGTGGGGAGTGTAGCATGTTGGAAACGGCATAAGTCGGCTAACTATCATGCCGCTACTGAGTGTCAAGATGAAACGATGAATACGAGGATGAAGACTATACTGTTTGAACGACAGTCCAAGACGTTAGTTGGTAAACACAGACCTAAGATAGTTATAAAGGTCTGTCTGCAATACTTCCACTTTCCTACGTCGAGTGCGAGAGCAGAAAACCGATTGCAGGTCAGCCGCAATAAGCGGAAAAGGACGAAAATCGCATCCGACAATTCATCAAGCCAATAGTTACAGTATTGCTTAAATGGGGATTACCTAAACCGAAGTGCCATTCAAATGGCTATAGGAAGTGGGTTCCTTGAAAATTCGGCAAGGTAACAGAGTCTCCGTAGTAGTCCGAGCAAGGGAAAGCCTTGTACATGGCGAAGGGAGACAGTGTGTTATTTTTAATATGTTAAATGAATGATGTGTGAGACATTATGAGAAATTCAGAAAATGTATTAAACAGTCTGGCTGGGCATAGCCAAGACCTAAACTACAAGTTTGAAAGACTTTACAGACTGTTGTTCAATGAGAATCTGTTTGCAGAAGCCTATCAGAGGTTGTCCCGAAATCCAGGCAACTGCACAAAAGGGACTGACGGACAGACAATAGACGGAACAAGCATAAAGCGCATCCGTGACATCATAGAACAACTAAAGGATGAAAGCTACCGTCCTTGTCCTGCAAGAAGAATATACATACCCAAAAAGAATGGAAAACTTCGTCCGTTGGGTATTCCTTCTTTCAAGGACAAACTCGTTCAAGAAGTAGTGAGAATGATACTCGAAGCAATCTACGAGGGACACTTTGAAGATTGCTCGCATGGCTTTAGACCACACAGAGGGTGTCATACTGCTATGGCTTCCTTGCAAAAGGGAGGTTCGGGAACAAGATGGTTCATAGAGGGTGACATCAAAGGATTCTTTGACAACATCAACCATGATGTTCTTATAGGTATTCTTGGTGAACGAATCAATGATGAGAGATTCTTGCGTCTGATACGAAAATTCTTGAAAGCGGGTTACTTGGAGCAATGGGAGTACAAGAATTCCTACATCGGAACTCCACAAGGCGGTATTATAAGTCCAATTTTGGCGAATGTCTATTTGGATAAACTCGATAAATTCATGTTGAGATACATCGAGACATTCAACAAAGGTAAAGCACGACAGAGAAATCCTGAATATAAAAGGGTTGCAAGTCGTAAAGACAAACGAGTAAAGAAACTGAAGAATGAACAGGACGAGCAGAAGAAAAACATATTACGGTTAGAGATAGCGTCTCTACATCGTGAAATGCAACAACTCCCTGCAACTCTTGACATGGACGAAGATTTCAAAAGAATGAAATACGTGCGGTATGCAGATGATTTTTTGATTTGTGTTATAGGAAGTAAGGCTGATTGCCTAAAGGCAAAGGAAGATATTAAAATATTCTTGCAGGAACAGCTAAAGCTCCAACTTTCAGACGAAAAGACACTTATCACAAATGCACATGACACCGCAAAATTTCTCGGTTTTGAAGTAACCGTCCGCAGTACAAACAAGACGAAAAAGGATTATAGAGGAATACCTATTCGCTCTCTTGACCACAAGGTTGTCTTATTATTGCCATTTGAGGCGATGAGAAAGAAACTCTTAGATTACAATGCTATGCGTATTATTGTAAGAAATGGCAAGGAAGTATGGGAATCAACCTCTCGACCTTATCTTCGTAGTAACGACGACCTTGAAATTCTGAATAGATATAATTCGGAAATCAGAGGTATCTACAACTACTATTGTATTGCAAACAATGTCAACATACTCAACAGTTTCTATGGTGTCATGAAAGAAAGTATGTACAAGACATTCTCATCAAAGTATGAATCTACTGTAAGAAAGATTGTCAACAAATACTGTAAGGACAAGATTTTCACGGTAAGATACCAAAACAAGAAAGGTGAATGGCTCGAACGTACCCTATATCATGGCGGATTTAGGCAAAACAAAGAAGCACGCATAGACAATGCGCATATTATGCCCAGCTATTATGGAATGGAGAGCACAAGCCTTATGGCTCGCTTAAAAGCCCATAAATGTGAATATTGTGGAGCGGAGGACAATCTTAAAATGATACACGTCCGTAAGCTCAAAGATTTGAAAGGCAAAGAACCATGGGAGAAACTCATGATTGCCAGACAAAGAAAGACAATCGCAGTATGCGAGAAATGTTATAACAATATTCATGGAAAGAAATAGACTGACAATAACCACGGAGAGCCGTATACTTGGAGACGAGTACGTACGGTTCGGCGGCGAGTACATTGAAACCTGCTCCCCCAAAAAGGGAGCAAGGCGCATTGTGCTTAGCCATTGGTACAGGCAAGACCCTCATCATGTGCATGGCTGCGCATGAGATGAAACGCCTCGGTATGGCTCACAAGCCGATGATTATCGGACTGAAAGCCAATGTCGCGGAGATAGCTGCCACCTATCAGACAGCTTATCCCCATGCGAGGATACTCTATGCCTCGGAGAAGGATTTTTCCACCAAGAACCGTGTCAGTTTCTTCAACAACATCAAGAACAACGACTATGACTGTGTAATCATGTCGCATGACCAGTTCGGGAAGATACCGCAATCGCCAGAACTCCAGCGGCAGATATTGCAGGCGGAGCTTGATACCGTGGAGGAAAACTTGGAAGTGATACGCACGCAGGGCAAAGACGTGTCACGGGGAATGCTCAAAGGACTGGAAAAGCGGAAGTTCAACTTGGAGGCAAAGTTGCAGAAGATAGCCTACAGCATCGAGCAGCGCACCGATGATGTGGTGGATTTCCGCATGATGGGCATCGACCACTTGTTTGTGGACGAGAGCCACCAATTCAAGAACCTCATGTTCAACACCCGTCACGACCGTGTGGCAGGACTTGGCAACAGCGAGGGAAGCCAGAAGGCACTCAACATGCTCTTTGCTATCCGTACCATACAGGAGCGGACAGGCAGAGACTTGGGAGCGACATTCCTGTCGGGAACAACTATCAGTAACTCACTGACTGAGTTGTATCTGCTTTTCAAGTACCTGCGCCCCAAGGAACTGGAGCGTCAGGACATCCGCTGTTTCGATGCGTGGGCGGCCATCTTCGCCAAGAAGACTACCGACTTCGAGTTTAACGTGACCAACAACATCGTGCAGAAGGAACGTTTCAGATACTTTATCAAGGTACCGGAGCTTGCTGCTTTCTACAACGAGATAACCGACTATCGTACGGCGGAGGCGGTTGGCGTGGACAGACCACAGAAGAACGAGATTCTTCATAATATACCGCCGACACCCGAGCAGGAGGACTTCATCCAAAAGCTGATGGAGTTTGCCAAGACGGGTGATGCCACCATCCTCGGCAGACTGCCACTGTCGGAAACGGAAGAGAAGGCAAAGATGCTCATAGCCACAGACTATGCCCGAAAGATGGCTCTCGATATGCGCATGATAGACCCGACTTGTGAGGACCATCCAGACAACAAGGCGAGCCATTGTACCAAGATGATAGCCGACTATTACAAACGCTATGACAACCACAAGGGTACGCAGTTCGTATTCTCAGACTTGGGAACATACCGACCGGGCGAATGGAACGTGTATTCTGAAATCAAGCGCAAGCTGATAGAGGATTACGGTATACCGTCGTCTGAAATCCGCTTCATTCAGGAGTGCAAGAACGAGAGGGCAAGAAAGGCGGTGATAGCAGCCATGAACGAGGGTTCGGTACGAGTATTGTTCGGCTCCACATCCATGTTGGGTACAGGTGTAAACGCGCAAAAACGGTGTGTGGCGATTCATCATTGCGACACACCATGGCGTCCATCAGATCTTGAACAACGCAATGGTCGTGGAGTTCGTGCTGGCAACGAGATAGCTAAGTTATACGCTGACAATAAGGTGGACATTATCATCTATGCGGTGGAAAAGTCGCTTGACTCGTACAAGTTCAACCTCCTGCACTGCAAGCAGACTTTTATCTCGCAGTTGAAAAGCGGAGCTTTGGGGGCGAGAACCATTGACGAGGGAGCAATGGACGAGAAATCGGGTATGAATTTTTCCGAGTATATGGCTATTCTCTCCGGAAATACCGACTTGCTTGACAAGGCGAAGCTGGAGAAGAAGATTGCTTCTTTGGAGGGTGAGCGCAAATCGTTTAACAAGGGCAAGCGTGACTCAGAAACAAAATTGCAGTCAAAGACGGCAGAGCTGGGCAACAACAAAGCCTCTCTCAAGGGAATGACCGAGGACTACGGCAAGTTTATGGGCAAAGCCAAGAAAGACAAGGACGGCAACATCCTCAACCTCATCACTCTTGATGGTGTTGAGTCCACGAACTTAGAGGTTATAGGAAAGCATCTGCAAATGTTGGCGGAGAAAGAGACAACTGGCGGACAATACAAGCGGATTGGAGAAATCTACGGATTCCCTGTCAAGATTGTCAGCGAGACAAGTTTCGAGAATGGTCTTCCATTTGTTGACAACCGCTTTCTTGTCGAGGGCAATTACAAGTACCAGTACAACTACGGTCACATTGCCAAGTCGGACCCGATAGCAGCGGCAAACAACTTTCTGAATGCCTTACAGAAGATACCAAGCTACATTGAGCAGTATGATTCAAGATGCAAGGCTTTGGAAAAGGAAATACCGCAACTGGAAGAGATAGCTGGCAAGACTTGGAAGAAAGAGGAAGAACTGAAAGGTCTGAAAGCGGAACTGGCTGCATTGGACAGGAAAATACAGCTTGAATTGACACCACCTGTTCCAGAAAAGGATATAAGTGATAAATCTCAAACAGAAAACAATACAATCAAATCGGGAGAATTCCACTCTGATACAATAGTACAACAAGAAAGGAAGGTCCGAATTGGTCTTTAATTGTTCTATTTATAAAGTGGCAAGCAAACTTATTATGAGTTTGTTTGCTACTACTTTTCCTTAATACAGTATAAATTATCTAAACACAGATAGCTCTTCGTTCACGTTTTGATATCAAATAGTTATGAAAACCAGCATTTGTTTATACAAAATTTCTGAGATATTAAAGCAATTATGCTTAAATAATCTTAAATTTGTATTGTGATATTTATATTTCCTGCCATTTATTGTCTTTTCTCAATAAATTTTCGTATTTTTGCAGTCGGATTGTATAGCCAGACC
>ERZ1026852.1138-NODE-1138-length-14751-cov-5.673857_pt1 | contig 14751 bp, 9 predicted proteins | sample MGYA00380156_ERZ1026852 | MGnify/ENA primary metagenome ERZ1026852 (study PRJEB33269, sample SAMEA4719792) | human gut metagenome | biome: human-associated habitat; feature: organic feature; material: feces | place: Cameroon | collected 2013-10 ...
TATAGCATTACGCTTTTCTTACTTAAGAGTAACCTTAGCGCCTTCAGCCTCAAGCTTCTCCTTGATCTCGTTAGCCTCTTCCTTAGAAGCACCTTCCTTAAGAACCTTAGGAGCGCCATCAACAACGTCCTTAGCTTCCTTAAGTCCAAGACCTGTACAGTCACGAACAACCTTGATAACCTTAACCTTGTTAGGACCTACTTCTGTAAGCTCTACATCGAAGGAATCCTTCTCCTCAGCTGCGCCAGCACCGTCTCCGCCTGCTGCTGCAACTACAACGCCTGCTGCTGCAGATACGCCGAACTCTTCCTCACATGCCTTTACAAGGTCATTTAACTCTAATACTGATAAACCTTTGATAACTTCAATAATTTCCTGAGTTGTCATAATAATAATCCTCCATTATAAATTTAAATTTGTTTTGTAATTTCCAATCTCAATGATTCCAATTAAGCTTCCTTGCTCTCAGCGATCTGCTTAATAACACGAGCAAAGTTTGTAATTGGTGACTGGATGCTTCCAAGGAACTTAGAGATAAGTTCGTCTCTGGAAGGAATTGTAGCGATTGTCTTAATGCCGTCTGTGTCGTAGTGAGTACCCTCAACAACACCGCTCTTAAGCTCAAGCGCTGGGTTTGCCTTAGCAAAATTAGCTGCCAATCTTGCAGGAGCTGTTGCATCTGTCTTAGAGATAACAACGGCTGTAGGTCCTTCGAGCTCGTCCTTTAATGACTCGAACTCTGTACCAGCGATAGCAATCTTTACCATGGTATTCTTGTATACCTTGTAAATGACATCTGCCTCTCTCATTGACTTACGAAGCTGTGTATCCTGCTCAACTGTAAGTCCACGGTAATCAACCAATACTACTGACTTTGCGTCCTTAATATTCTCTTTGATTTCCTCAACGACAGGCTGTTTTAACTCGATCTTAGCCAAAGTCTTGCACCTCCTTATAATATTAACGGAAACTGCACTTAAAAGAAAAACTCCCACACCGCAGTATGAGAGTTAAAATTCGTTCATCACGATTCTTCCTCGGTAGGCGTTTACCTGCTTATGCCTTACGGCACCTACTGTCTACGGCAGTTCATCGTTTGCTACTTTACCATGTAAACCTATAGTTGTCAATACCCATTTTTCAATTTTATCGACAATTTTAAACAATTATGAATAATTTTGTATATTTCCAAACTGATATCGTACCAAGATTCATTTGCCAATATTTTATTTATATACATGGTAGCATTTCTTTTGAGTGCTGTTTTTCTAAGCTTATGACTCCCGCACGATCAGCGTATCGTATCCGCGGTCGCGCAGTTCCCGCTGTGCAATAAGTGCATCTTCGATTGTTTCATAATTCCCGACACGTACCTGATACAATCCCTCGTCCTCATATACCATTGCATCATATCCTGCATTGATAAACCGGTTTGCCTGATGCGATGCAGTACCAAATGTCCGGTAGATACCAACCAGGATCTGGTAGCCTGTTGTTTCCTGCGGAGTTTTTTCCGCAAATACCGGAACTGTCCTCGAGATTCCATAATATTCATTTACCATCTGTATCCCGGATATATCCGTCCGGCCGGATTCATCTTCTTTCGAAGCCGGAGCAACTACCTGTACGGTATTATCTCGCATATCTCCCTGTGCAACTGTATATCCCGCATCCCGGATTGTCTCGTCGATTCCGCGCGCGATCGCCTCCGCTGTCTCAGAAAATTTCGTATCAAAGAGATTGTTGTCCTCATCACTGTTTATAAATCCGGCTTCCACCAAAATCGCCGGCATTTTCGTACGACGGAGCACCGCGAGATCCGGTCGTTCCACCACGTTAATGTTCCGGTAGCCAACCTGTTCGAGTTCTTTGTTCACATTTTCCGCCATTGTTGCCTTCAGTCCGGCATTATTATAGATCAATGTCTGCACACCATTGTACTGGTTTGGTGTCGGGGATGAATTCCGGTGGATTGACACGAAGAAATCCGCGCCACTCTCATTTCCGATCCGTGCCTTCTGCACCGGGGAGTCATAGACATCATCCGTTCTCGTATAGATGACATTGTATCCCTGTGCCTCCAATATCTCACCGACCGCAAGTGCCAGTGCCAGTGTATCATCTTTCTCTCTTCTTCCATTATACGTAGCGCCGGCATCATATCCACCATGTCCGGCGTCAATCACGATTTTCACTGCCATAAAAAAGCCTCGCAAACATACACTTTCTGTATAGTTTATGCGAGACTTTTTATTTGTTGAAGAAATCGATCTGCCACCATTTCCGGATATGCAGATGTTTCTATCAATAATACTTATTCTGTGTTTCCAATAACTAGCGTTCCATCTTCCAGAATGCTGCAGAATATGGAGGCAGTTCCGATCCTCCGCCGAAATCATGCGGCTGTCCGGTAATCAGATCCTGTGCCATTCCACATCCAGCATCAAAATGCGCCGTGTACGGCTGGTCGCTTGCATTGATTGCTACAAGCACGCGTTCATGCTCCGAACGTCTCTCGAAGATACACTGATGATTCGTGAGCACAACCGAACGGAAACCTCCGTAGTTCAATGCCTCGCTATGCTTCTTTGCCTCTGCAAGCTTGCTGATCCAGTCCGTCAGCTCGTTCCATTCCGGCTTCTCATAGCTAAGTCTCAAGGACGGATCGCCCTCTTCTTTTCTTCCTTCTGCGCCCCACTCGCTGCCATAGTACACACAAGGAATACCCGGCATACCAAATGCAAGTGCATAGATGAGAGGCAGATGGTTCTTGTTCGTCAGGATACTCGCTACCCTTGTCACATCGTGATTATCCACGAAGGACAGGAAATGCTTTCCTTTGTATCTCGTCCATTCTTCCGGTCCGAACTGCTGCAGAAGACTGTGAATGATTTCGAACATATTCATACAGTTAAAGCTTGAATAAAGTCCCTTGTAGCACATGTAATTTGTTGCACTGTGCAGCATGCTGTCATTTACGAATACATTGTAATCGCCGTGAAGCAGCTCACCTAATAAGAAGAAATCCTGCTTCAATCCATCACAATGCGCACGCAGTCTGCGGATGAAATCGTGATCTAAGCAATATGCCACATCCAGACGGAGTCCGTCGATATCAAACTCATCGATCCAGCCCTTGACGCAGGATAAAATATGCTGGATTACCTCTTCGTTGCGAAGGTTTAATTTGACAAGGTCGAAGTTTCCTTCCCATCCTTCATACCAGAGTCCGTCGTTATAATTGGAATTGCCATCGAAACTGATATGGAACCAGTCCTTGTATGGGGAATCCCAGCGGTTTTTCAGTACATCCTGGAATGCCCAGAAGCCTCGTCCCACATGGTTAAATACTCCATCTAATACAACTTTGATTCCCGCTGCATGCAGTTTGTCAACCACTTCCTTGAAATCCTCATTCGTGCCAAGCCGGCAGTCAATCTTCGTATAATCCCTCGTATTGTAGCCGTGTGTATCACTCTCAAATACCGGCGAAAAATATATTGCGTTTGCGCCAAGCTTCTGGATGTGAGGAATCCAATCCTCCACTTTCTTGATTCGTGACACCAGTTTTCCATCGTTTTCAAATGGTGCGCCACAGAAGCCAAGCGGATAAATCTGATAAAATACACTTTCGTTTGCCCACATAATTTTGTCTCCTTTCGCGGAGTTTTCCGCAATTTGTGTATATCTACATTTTGTACAGGAGTTATGCAGAATACGAAATTTCTGCACAACTCCCATACGATATCGACTTGCACAAATTGCTGCACAACCCTCGCCATTCTGGCTTGTTCATGTGCAACTCCCATCACTTTTGCCTTTCCTATTTTACCATTTTTTTGTAGTCTGAACAACCTTTTAGGAGCAATATGTAAAATACAATAAATTATACTCCAACCGTGATTTTTGCCATCGGCTTGTTTTAAAGTTTTTTAGGAGCAATATAACTAATACGCTTAATTATACTCCAACGCCGATTCTTGCCGTCTGCTTGCTTTGGAGTCTTTTTGTGATTATAGATAAATTACTCCTAATGTTTTTCCTTGTCATTTCATGTATCTTGGTGCAGATACGGTTTTCTTGCGCGATTGCTCCAACTTATTCAAAAAATTGTAAAAAAGCATTGGTGCAAACTATAATATTATTTGTTCTTTACTCCGAACAGGCTTCATAACATTTTTTCATGTTTGAGCAGTCATCTTCAAATACCGACATTTACTCCAATATTGACACCGAGCAGCTATGCGCGCAATCTGATACTCAGGCAGAATTGCTGCATACAATACCGTTCCCACAAACCACATAATCAGGCAAAAAATACCGCCAATACAGGATTGCTCCCATATTGACGGTATCATTATATTATAATTATATATGTCTCTCCGACATCGTTTTACTTCCTGCCTCGCAACTGACTTATGCTATATGAATCAACATCTCAAGTTACTATCCCGCACACATTACGCTTACTTCTTGATAAACAGTGCACTTCCATCATAATCAAGTGTGATCGTATCGCCTGCACGAAGCTCATTTGACAGGATGCTCTTCGCAACCAGTGTCTCCACATTCTTCTGCAGATAACGCTTGAGCGGCCGCGCTCCGTAATGCGGATCGTAACCAGCTTCGATGACATGATCCATCGCCGCATCGGTCAGTGTAAGTGTCAGTTCCTTATCTGCAATACGCTTATTAAGATCTGTAAGCAGCAGATTGACAATACCACTGATAGACGCCTTGTCAAGCGGCTTGAACATGATGATCTCATCCAGACGATTCAAAAACTCCGGACGGAAATGATTCTTCAAACCCGCCATAACCTGTGCAGATGCCTCCGGCTTAATCTCGCCATTCTCATCAATGCCTTCAAGCAGATACTCGGAACCAATGTTCGATGTCATGATCAGAATCGTATTCTTGAAATCAACAGTCTTACCCTTCGAGTCTGTGATACGTCCATCATCAAGCACCTGTAACAATACATTAAATACATCCGGATGTGCCTTTTCTACCTCATCAAAGAGGACAACCGAATACGGCTTCCGTCTGACTGCCTCTGTGAGCTGTCCGCCTTCATCGTATCCAACATATCCCGGAGGCGCTCCGATCAGACGTGCCACACTGTGCTTCTCCATGTATTCACTCATATCGATACGCACCATGTTTGCTTCATTATCAAACAATGCAGCAGCAAGCGACTTCGCAAGTTCTGTCTTACCTACACCAGTCGGTCCAAGGAACAGGAACGATCCAATCGGTTTTGTCGGATCCTTGATACCTGCCTTAGAACGGATGATGGAATCACTGACCAGACGGACTGCTTCATCCTGTCCGACGACACGCTTATGCAGTTCATCCCCCAGATGCAAGGTTTTGTTACGCTCACTCTCAGTCAGCTTTGCGACCGGAATTCCTGTCCACTTTGCAACAATCTTCGCAATTTCTTCCTCTGTGACACACTCATGTACCAGACTTCTGTCCTTCTCGCTGACCTGAGCTTCCAGACGCTCCAACTCCTGCTTGATCTGCGGCAGTTTGCCGTATTGCAGTTCTGCTGCCTTCTCCAGATTGTATTCCCGCTGTGCGACCTGAATCTGGTTATTCACATCTTCTAACTCTTCCCGAAGCTTCCGTACACGTTCGACATCCTGCTTCTCGTGCTCCCACGTTGCCTTCATCTGTTTGGACTGTTCACGTAGATCCTCCAGCTCTTTCCGGAGTACCTGCAGACGATCCTGACTCAGATGATCGGTCTCATTCTTAAGAGCGGCTTCCTCAATCTCCCTCTGCATGATTTTTCTGGATATCTCATCCAATTCGGCAGGCATGGAATCAAGTTCGGTCTTGATCATCGCACATGCCTCATCGACCAGGTCAATTGCCTTATCCGGCAGGAAACGGTCGGTAATATAACGGTTCGAAAGTGTTGCGGCGCTAACCAGTGCGCCATCACTGATCTTGACACCATGGAACACTTCGTAACGGTTCTTGATACCACGCAGGATGGAAATTGTATCTTCCACAGTCGGCTCATTCACCATAACCGGCTGGAAACGACGCTCCAATGCTGCATCCTTCTCGATGTATTTCCGGTATTCATCCAGCGTTGTTGCACCGATACAATGCAGTTCGCCTCGCGCAAGCATAGGCTTCAACATATTACCCGCATCCATAGAACCCTCGGTCTTACCTGCTCCGACGATTGTATGAATCTCATCGATAAACAAAATCAGATGACCTTCGGAATTCTTCACTTCATCCAAAACTGCCTTCAGACGTTCCTCAAACTCGCCACGATACTTGGCACCTGCCAACAACGCACCCATATCCAAAGCAAAAATATCTTTATCTTTGAGTGAATCCGGGACATCACCACGCACGATACGCTGTGCCAGTCCTTCGATAGCGGCAGTCTTACCAACACCAGGTTCACCGATTAAGACCGGGTTGTTCTTCGTCTTACGGGACAGGATTCGGATGATATTCCGGATTTCATTGTCTCGTCCGATGACCGGATCGAGCTTCTGCTCTCTCGCACGCTCTACCAGATTGTATCCGTATTTGTTCAGTGCATCGTAAGTATCTTCCGGATTATCACTTTCTACCTTCCGGTTACCACGGATATTTGCCAGCACCTGCAGGAATTTGCTTCTTGTGATACCATACGCATTTATCACACGCTTGATATCCTTATCTGCCTTCTCAAGCAGGCCTAGGAAAATGTGCTCGACCGAAATGTAGTCGTCACCCATCTGCTTTGCTTCTTTTTCTGCCTGAATCAATGCCTTAGAGAATTCCGGACTTGTAAACAGCTGTCCTCCTGACACCTTCGGCCGGTTTGCAACCAGCTTCTCGCATTCGCCGGTAAATGCATCCATATTGATTCCCATATTCGTAAGCAGCTTCGCAACGAGACTATCTTCTATTGTCACGAGTGCATACATCAGATGCGCCTGTGTCAGTTCCTGATTGTTATACTCATATGCAAGCTTCTCACAACTCTCTATTACTTCCAATGATTTCTTTGTAAACTTTTCAGCATCCATACTTCTCAACTCCCTTCCGGATCTGTGTCTCTTTTTCTGTTCTATCTGAAGTATAACACATATAGCAAATTAGTCAACAAGAAATACTATCCAATATTTTAATCGATTTCCTTCCTATTATCCGTCAAATTGCACAATTCAGATTGTGAACATTGTATAACACCATCTCATATGCCGGATGACGCGTGTAAATCATCCTGTAAATATATGAACGCACACAATTCTACATAACATTTTTTGCACGAAAAAGGACCGCACCCCGCAAGTACGATCCTTTTTTATCATTCTATGACTAACGAAAGAAACCAATGCATGTACAGCAATGCTCTCCACGCCAGCTTCAAACATCATCAAATCTGTATGATCTGCTGTTACATCGTGACTGTCACAAATTTGCATACGAACAATGCTGCAATAATTGTAATCACGATATCTTTCTTCTTATAATTGCCAGTGAACAGTGCAATTACAACATAAGCAATTGCTCCGATACCGATACCATTTGAGATCGAGTATGTGAGCGGCATCATAATCAATGCAAGGAAAGCTGGAACTGCAGAAAGCATATCGTCCATATCTACCTTTGCAAAGTTTCTTGCCATAAGAACACCTACATAGATCAGAGCCGGTGCAGTTGCACAGCTTGGAATCACACTTGCAAGCGGGCTTAAGAACAGACAGAATACAAAGCAAAGTGCTGTTATAATGCTCGTAAATCCTGTTCTACCACCGGCACCAACACCGGATGCAGACTCTACGAATGTTGTACATGTAGATGTACCAAGCAGTGCACCGGATACTGTACCGATTGAATCACAGAGCATGCACTCATTCATGCTGATTGGGTCTCCATTCTCATCCATCATGTTTGCAGATGCGGCTGTACCATAGATGGTTCCGATCGTATCGAACATATCTACAAGACAGAATGCTACGATCAACATAATTCCCGAGAACACACCACCAACATAAGAACTGTTAAAGGCTGCATCCCATGCATCGCCATTGAACAATCCAAGGAAACCAACATTTGCAAAATCCTTGAAGGACTGAGAAATATTGCTCATATCAAAAGAAGGTACTTCCCACATAAACAGATAATAAAGTACTGCTGATGCAAGGATTCCAATAATTACGTTTGACTTAACGCCCTTCTTCGCAAGGATTGCAATGATAAGCACACCGAGCAAAGCGACAACAACCGGAACAATCTGATGCCATACATCCAGTCCTGTTACCATCACACCATCAACCTCTGTACCGATCTGCTTGATTCTGCCATGGAAATCGTAGAACTGTACAAATGTGTACTGGTTATCTTCGATGATACCTGCATTCTTGAAACCGATCATTGCGATGAACAAACCGATACCGGCTGGAATTGCCTTCTTCAGGCACTCCGGCATAGATACCGCAATGTACTTACGAAGTCCGGTTACAGAAAGAATCAGGAATACAATACCGGACAGGAATACGATTACAAGACCTGCCTGATAACCTGTCGTTACATCCTCTCCTGCGAAGAACGAACCTGCTACGAAGATTGTACAGAAGAAGGAATTGAGTCCCATTCCACATGCCTGTGCAAACGGCATATCTGCAACAAATGCCATCAACAGCGTACCGATGATTGCTACAATGATGGATGCGATGTATACAGAATTCCAGATCTGTCCCATCGTTCCAGGATCCGCCCCTAATCCGACAAGCCATCCATTTGCGCCCTCTGCTGCAACCTGGTTCGGGTTTACAAAGATAATGTAAGCCATCGCGAAGAAGGTTGTGATACCTGCGAAGATCTCCGTCTTAAGCGTCGATCCTCTTTCTTTGATCTTAAAAAACTTTTCCACTTTTTAAGTCTCCTCTCTTGTTTTTATTAATCACCGATCTTCATGCGCGGAATGAAGATACGGGATATTTTCTTTTTATCGTCCTCTTTCAAGGATCCCATCGCCTGCTTGCAGAAATAATTCTGCGCCTCCAGCTTTTCGCGTCCCCTCAGATCCTGCTTTGCATATGAGCCATCCGGCTGTAAAATGTATGCTTTCAATGTATCGGAAAGCTGAATCTCCAAAATTTCAATGACACGTTTCTTTAAATCCTCATCCTCAACCGGGAATGTGATCTCCACACGTTTGTCCAGATTTCTAGGCATCCAGTCGGCACTGCCCATATATACATCCTCGAATCCATCATTATAAAAATAGAAGATTCTCGCATGCTCCAGGAAATTTCCTACAATCGAACGAACCGTGATATTCTCGGAAAGTCCCCGGATACCCGTCTTCAGACAACAGATGCCACGCACGATCAGTTCAATCTTTACCCCTGCATTGCTCGCCTCATACAAAGCACGGATGATCACCGGATCACACAGGGAATTCATCTTGGCGATGATTCTGGCATTCTTGCCCATACGTGCATTCTCTGCTTCCCGTTCAATCAATGCCAGGAAACGATCCTTCATCCAGATTGGTGCCACAAGCAGCTTGTTCCATGCCGGCGGTTCGGAATAACCGGACAACATATTGAAGACTGCCGTTGCATCCTCCCCAATTGCATCCGATGCAGTCAGCATACCCATATCTGTGTACAGCTTTGCTGTAACATCATTATAGTTTCCGGTTCCAAGATGAACATACCGCTTGATGCCATCTTCTTCGCGTCGTACGACAAGCGCAATTTTGGAATGCGTCTTTAATCCTACCAGACCATAGATAACATGGCAACCCGCTTTTTCCAGTTTCTTTGCCCAGTTTATATTATTTTCTTCGTCAAACCGTGCCTTTAACTCAACTAATACCGTTACCTGTTTGCCATTTTCTGCCGCAAGTGCAAGAGCCGCAATAATCGGAGAATTGCCGCTGACACGATAGAGCGTCTGCTTGATTGCAAGCACATCCGGGTCAATTGCTGCCTGCTTGATGAATTCAATCACTGGTGTAAACTCATCATACGGATGATGCAGCAGAATATCCTTCTTCTTGATCTGATCGAAGATATTCGCATCAAGATCCAAGCCCTTGACCGGCTGTGGAATGTATTTCTTATTTTTCAAATGATCAAAGCCATCGAGTCCGCGTACCTTTCCAAGGAACGTAAGATCAAGTGGTCCATTTACCGAATAGACATAATCACTGTTGACATTCAACTGTTTCTTCAGTTCTTTCAACAGCCGCTTATCCATCTCTGCCTCCACATCCAGACGGATAACCTCGCCCCACGCACGCTTCTTGATCTGCTTTTCAATCTCCTTCAGCAGATCGGAAGCATCGTCCTCGTCGATTGCAAGATCTGCATTTCGCATAATTCTGTATGGATGTGCGCAGATAATCTCATAATTTAAGAAGAGTTGATTTAAGTTCTTCTCGATAATCTGCTCGAGTAAAATAATCTCTCTGCATCCGCCCTCGCCCGGAATCTCGACAACCCGTGGCAACACAGACGGCACCTGTACAGTCGCAATATCGATCACGTCCTTCTTCTTATCACGAATCAACGCGCCGATATTCAAAGTCTTGTTGCTGATCAGAGGAAACGGTCTTGAAGAATCAACTGCCATCGGCGTAAGCACCGGATAGACTTCTTTCTCGAAGTATTTGTCTACGAACCGGCTCTGTTTCTCGTTTAAGTCCTCATAATGTTTGACAAGCTTCAGTCCATTCTCTTCCATAGCCGGGAGTATCTGACGATTCAATGTGCTATACTGGCTTGCAATCATGTTTTTCGTCTCCGGAATAATCTGGTCAAGCTGTCCCTGCGGTGTCAGTCCCGCAATATCCTTCTTCTTCACTTCTGCATGTACGAGATCAATCAGAGATGCCACACGCACCATGAAGAACTCGGACAGGTTTGATTCTGTAATACTCAGGAAATTCAAACGTTCAAACAGAGGGATTGTCTTATCCTTCGCTTCATTCAAGATTCTGTAATTGAACTGCAGCCAGCTCATTTCCCGGTTATAATAATTTTCCGGTTTTTCCAATAATTTTTTGTCCATGTCTTACACACTCCTTTTCACCCGAAGTACTGGTCTGATACCATAAATCTGCTCGAAGAAATCCGCACGTGCCTCGAAAAGACCCGCCTCTAGCGAGATATCTTCGTATGTCTTTGCCAGAATGAGTAACTTATCTTCTTTCATTGTTACCGAAATATCCTCAATCTTCTGCATGTGGCTCTTGTCAAGGATATTTGCAATTCGAAGGATTGCTGCCAGCTTCGCTATCACGATATAATCACAGCCATCGAGCTCTGCTGATATCTTATCCTTGGACGGAAGGTACAGAGGGTTATACCTCACCACGTTTGCAACCTCCATACGTTCCTTGTGCGAGAGTCCGAGAATCTCGGTATTTGCTACTATATAATAAGAGTTCTTTGCTCCGTCATGCAGGTTGATGAAATTCCCGCATTCATGCAGGATCGATGCGATCTGAAGCTGAAGCCGCTGCATCTTATCAAGTCCAAACGGCTTCCGGATCACATCAAATATTTTCAGTGCAAAATATGCAGTCTGGTTCACATGATTCCAATTGCAGCGATACCGTTTTGCAATATTATTCGCCGTTGCCACGATATCCTCTTCAAAGTTATGATTGAATACGACCCGGCTTCCTTCATCCATGTAATTTGCCACGATGCACTCACAGAAATCCACATCCGGCACATACATTTCCTCCGCCTTACAGTTGTTCAGGAAAGACTGGTAGATTGTAATGTTCGGCAGCATCAATGTCGCACGTTCATATGGAATACCATATTTCTCCGCAAGCTCCTGCGCCGGCATACTGATCACACGCTGGTACATCGCATCGAACTGCGCCCGCGTGATCACATCCTTGATAGAAAGCTCCGGCACGATCTTCTTCAAGGAGCTTACAACTTCCCCCACCGCAATAATATTCTTGATCTCTTTATCCTTCAGATAGATATTCCGAAAGGATACGATATCGTTATCCACATAATCTGCCATGATCTCATCGAGCCGGCCGGATTTGTGTCCGATGAGTGCCAGATAATCGCGGACACGCACAGCACCGATCTGGATATTCTCTGTCACGACCAGATTATTCTTGTCAAACAGGGAAATCTGCACGCTTCCGGCACCGACATCCACAAATGCAGTGTTCTTGCTTACAACCTGATGAAAATCCTCGTATTTTGCAACCAGCCCCTTGAAGCTGATATAACGCTGCTCGGAATTACTCAGTACCTGCACACGGATGCCTGTTGTATGTTTAATCACGTCAAGCACCAGATCCATATTCTTCGCCTCACGCACAGCACTCGTTGCATAGGCCCGGTACTCCGTGATTTTATATTCGTCCATCTTATTCTTTAAACCGTTAAGTTCTTCACAGATCATCCGGATAGATTCCTGGCTCAGTTTTCCATCGCGGTAGGTGTCCCGTCCTAGTTCCAGTATACGGCTGACACTGTCGATCTGTCGAAATGATTTTCTGCCATTTACCTGGAAGATCTTCATGGATATCTCGCTGCTTCCCACGTAGATGGCGGCAAACATTTTGTATGCCATAGTTTTTACCTCCATTTTCTTACGGACGTTTCCATATCCGGTTATGGTTTCGATTCGGGGCCGCTTCCGCTTAGTTGCTCCGCGCAGCGGTACTAAATTCGTGCTCCGCACTCATTAAGTGCCGGCGGTCGCAAATGCCCCTTCTCAAAATCCATAACCGGATAGGAAACTGTACGTATTTAAATTCAATCATAAAATCAAATTTTTTATTCTATATTTAATCCCATATGTCGGATAATTATCTGCTCATTTATATACTTCCGGTTACAATACAAATGGCATACACATGTCATTTGCCGCTCCCTTGAATATAGTTTTCAATATTTCATTCTTCCTTATGATTTAGTGCTTCCAGTAGTTCGATGATCGTCTTATGGTAGCCCGGATGGTAGGCATATGGTGCGATTTCGGCAAGTGGTTCAAGCACGAACGCCCGCTTTGCCATCTCCACATGCGGCACCTTCAGATTCTCTTCCATGATCATCTCCCGATCGTAGAGCAGGATATCAATATCCAAGGTTCTTGGACCCCAGTGGATCAGCCGCTTTCTGCCGGCGCCCTGTTCAATATCGTTGATAACAGCCAGCAGATCCTGCGGAGAATAGATTGTCTCAATCTCCAGACAGCCATTTAAGAAATCATCCTGTTCCACATCGCCATATGGTTCTGTTATTATATAGGAAGAAACCTTTGTCACCTGAATATACTCATCTTTGTTCAGCTGATCGACCGCATAATCAAGGTATGCCTCCTTGTCTCCGAGATTGGAACCGATACCCAGATACGCAATATGTCTGCCTCTTGTAATATCCACACAGACCGTATCAAACTCCATCGGAATAGGAGCACCCGGCTTACTTACAATCACATGAACCATTTTTATCTGTGGATAAGCAAGCAGAATCGCATCCGCAACATTCTCTGCTGCTGCCTCAATCAGATCATAGCTTTCCTCCTGCATCGTCCGCCGGATCCGTTCACACACCTCTGCATAATTCACGGTCTTATCCAGATCGTCCGTCATGCCTGCCGCATGCAGATCCACATCCATAGATACAGTTACACAAAAATTCTGTCCATTTCTTTTTTCTTCTGCAAGGACACCATGATATGCAAATATCTCTAAATCTTTAATCCATATTTTATCCATATAGTTTCTGTCCTTCTCTGTCTTATATCCTCAATCAATGCCATGACATCATTATCACACATCCATGTCTCCACATTTACGAGAGCATTCCATTACATGTCTGTCTATATATAACATCTATACAAGTGCATGTTCTCCACATTTTCGGGAGCATTTCATTACGCCTTGAGCATCGCATCCGTCATCGCCAGGGCACGTACATTCCTCTTCACATCATGTACCCGGAAGAAGCTGCATCCCTTCACAAGTCCTAAGACGGAGGTTGCCATCGTTCCTTCCTCTCGCTCATCAACCGGCAGATTCAATGTATTTCCAATCATGGATTTTCTCGAAGTTCCAAGCAGTACCGGATACCCAAGCGCAACCAATTCTTCCAGATGGTTCATAAACTTTAAGTTTTCTTCCGTATTCTTAGCAAATCCAATACCCGGATCTAAGATGATCTTATCGTCGGCAAGTCCTGACGCACGCGCAATCTGTACACACTCCTTCATGTCTGCGATCACATCCGCAATAAAATCATTGTATACCGCTTCCTTCCGGTTGTGCATCAGGCAGACCGGAATCTGGTATTTCGCGCAGAGCGGTGCCATCTCATCGTCCCATTTAAATCCCCATATATCGTTGATCAGATCTGCACCTGCCAGAATCCCCGCCTGCGCCACCTGATATTTGTACGTATCTAACGAAACCGGAATCTCAAACCGTTCCCTGATTGCCTCGATCACGAAGCAGGTACGCTCGATTTCTTCCGCAACCGAAATCTTCACATGCCCCGGCCGGGTGGATTCTCCTCCAACATCAATAATATCTGCCCCATCCCTGATCATTTCTTCTGTATGCTTCAAAGCCGCATCCAGATCTCCGTATCTTCCACCATCCGAGAAAGAATCCGGTGTTACATTCAGGATTCCCATCACATAAGGGCGCTTCCCGATCTCAAAGCTGCGGTTTCCGATTGTTATTACCTGATTTTTCATAATTTGTTCGTCCTCATCTCTATACTTATCCATAAT
>ERZ1026852.1142-NODE-1142-length-14724-cov-21.513600_pt1 | contig 14724 bp, 9 predicted proteins | sample MGYA00380156_ERZ1026852 | MGnify/ENA primary metagenome ERZ1026852 (study PRJEB33269, sample SAMEA4719792) | human gut metagenome | biome: human-associated habitat; feature: organic feature; material: feces | place: Cameroon | collected 2013-10 ...
CCCCCCAATTAGCCCGCCCCCCAATTAGGCCGACAAATTGCAGTTTTTCTTTCTCACTCTACCCAAAGGCGGAGGGTTTGGTCTTGTCCATTTGATAGTGTAACACGGAGAATGAGAAGTCCTGCGGGACAAGGCATGGTGAGCGCGTGAACGCAATCATACCGAGCCGTCGACAACAGACGGCCTGTGACATCGTAAAGTGTGACTTGCTGAATGCGCTGATCTGATACTTCAGGAAGTGAAAGAGAAAGCACACGATGCGATACAGAGAGTTGGAGAGAGGAGGCTTTCTTCTCGTTTGTAGGCGCAACTATGCTATTCACTACCGATGGCGTTCGTTGCAATACAAAACGATTGAGTACAACAGAGGAGCCTTTGAAGGACAAAGGCTGCGTACACTGCAGAGGCTGCTGCACATTTACTTTTGTATCTATCAGTTGATAGTCTGATAGTTGCACACCACCTATGCTCTCAACCTCAAGGGTTAAAGAGTCGCAATCAGCAGCATATATGCCCAAAGGAATACGCTCCGTCTTTGTTGACACTTGAGCCACGTCGAAAGGCTGTAGCGTCTCGTCTATACTAAATAATGATAGTTGGGGTTTGGCCTCAGCATCAAACAAGGTGGAAGAGGTTATATTGCTCTGAGTCGAATCTTCAAGCAATAAGGTAGAAGCTTTCACACCATTGGGAGCAATGGCTGTTAAACGCAAGCCACGCACCTTGCTTCGCGTAGTCGTAGTGGTAGAGGCATTGCCCGAAAACATCTGGGGAGCGAACTGTAAAGTGCAATCGGTGGCAGCCTTCGATAGTTCTACAAAGAAGGCTTCTGCGGGGGCGATCGTGCTGGCTGCACCACACGTTATCAACTCTCCGTCTGCCTTTACGGCCGTGTTGATAGTATTGCCGTCATACGTCTTAACGGTTTTCACCGCTGGGTTGGCAGCTAAGAAGGCCGACACGTCGAGGTAACTTTGGAAGGGATTGCCCACTAAGAAGAATGGGGTCGCATCAGTGGCCGTAAGGTGAATGCTCAAAGGCGCATCGGTTGTCACGGCATGAGTGTAGACACTGCGCTGCTGCGTTTGTTCCACACCATTGATATAGCCCGTATATGTAGTGGTAAGGGGCGCAGGATCTTGTGGTTCGTAAATGAAGCGTCCTATATGGTCGCGCACCAAGCCGGTTTCGCTCACATTCATGGGTTGACGGTCGAAGTCGTTGTAATAAGTATAGGTTGTATGCGTCTTGGGCAAGCGAAAACGGAATACTGTATTATCCGACAAAGAGTCGTTGTCCACCCAAAGCGAGAAACCCTCGCCCAGCGTGTAGTTGTGTGCCAAGTGATTGAAGTGGTGACTCCAATGTGCCTCATCGACGCTGATGTCAGTAGTTGTCCCATCGGCCAAGCGTCCTACGGCCGTTTTATCCCAAAGGCGCTGATAGACGATCGGATTGAAACGATTTTGGGGTGACGTCTCGTCATTCAATTCGGTAAAGTAATCGGCCGTATGTACGCCCTTCATGCTACGTGGCACGAAGTAATCACCCGAGTAAGTATTCTGCAGCGTAGCAGAGAGCAAATAATAACGATTGGGCACAAACGAGTGTTCTATCCACGCTTGGTGATAATTGAGCAAGGACGTACCTGCCACACCTGCCTCAGGGGCGAAATGAATGTTATTGCAACAGTATTCGTCTACGTTGTCGGCCGTGATAGATTCCTCTAACACAGGGTAACGCGCAGCTTGCGAAGGGAGAATAACATCGGTACAGCAATAGGGCGAACCCTCTGTCCAATTGTTCCACTCATTCCAATCGCTGCTATTGGCATCGCGTCGCCACGTGGTCACGTTGGGCGAAACGGTGTAAGGCGCATTATTGAGCAAGTTGCCACTGGCGTTGTAGAACAACATGGAGTAACGCCCCGCTGTCTTCATCGTATAGCTACGACTAAACGATCCATTCGTTTCTGAGGTGAAACGATCATCAATGTCTTGTTCTTTCATCACGATACGATAGTCAGTGGATGAAGTGCCAACACCGCTTATCGTAAGCATTCCGTTTTGACAGACGCGATTTAATTGTATGTCCTTAATCGTTGAGTTACACGACTCGGTGTCTTTACAATCGGGTATGCCGTCGTTGTCTATGTCGCCACGAATAAAGATGCCATAGAACTTTTGTATGTCAAGTGCCGAAACGACTCCTGCTATCGTGAGTCGCACTTCGTCATACACATTCTTGGGTTGCATGAGTAAGAGGTTCTTCTCGCCATAGCCCGCCACATTGGCACCTATTACATTCCAATCAGTAAACTTATCGCCTGTCTTTTTGCCCTTGTAATAAGTCTCAACGGTGAGCCAACCACCTACGGATGCACCTAAGGCATAGGTCTTTTGGTCGACCACAATGCCTAACTGATGACGAAAGTCGAGCGTGCGCCCCATGTTGACAGCGATAACAGAACCGCCTCCTACGTCTACCGAACTGACAATGGTCATGGCCGTTTGGAGATTACCGTCAACGAAGCAACTCAAGTTGTCGTCAACTCCCGCCACACGCACAGCACCTGCCATTTGACAAGCATTGGCATTGATTGTAGTACCCGTCGTATCGCTCAACACCACCGCACCACAACTCAAGGCATTGGCACAAGGGGAGTTAACGTCTTCAAGGAAGGCATAATAGAGCCTGAGTTTTGAAAGTCCTAAATCCAACACGCCCGACTTCCACAGTACGACTTGATCGAACTTAATCGTTTTGGCATCTTTGTCTATCGGTTCGACACGAATGCTAAAGCGCACCTTTTGCGTCTTTGAACTGGTGCCGATACCGGCCGCAACAGCATTGCTCTCGGTGATAACATGTCGATAAACTTCCTTACCACCGTTGTAGCATCGTATTTGGAAGAACTCTAACACTTTGGCATCTATCACCTCGTTGTCACTCTCTACGATAAAGCCCACATTCACGGCTTGCTGCCCTTCTTTATCACCATCAAACATCAAGCCGTCTGTGCGTTTCACACCAGCTATGGCCAAGTTGTTGGCCACACCTAAACCGCCCACATACGTTGCATAATTGCCATAATCCTTATCAAGGATGTTCTGTCCATTCTCAAGACCTGATATAGAAATGAGCGCTCCCGTTCCGTCGGGAATGTCCTTGTCCATTAATTCATACGTACCTTGCGCCGCCTCATCAGGATTGACAAAGTCCGTTCCGCAGTGCTCCGTCTCATCGGAATTGAAGCCCGTACCTACTGATAGCGTGACGAAGTCGTAACACCCATCGGCTGCGGTGGCACGGAAGGTATATTCACCCGATTCGTTCATGCCCGTTACGTAGCCAGAGGGGGTAACTTTAGCCGAAGCACCTTCAGGTTGGAGTTCGAGTGTCCACTTTACCGATAGCGAAGGATTGGAGTGGAGTTGGAAGGAGGTTTGCGTGTCACACACATTCGTATCGGGGGTAGGACGAATGTCGCAATGGTGGTCAACATCGGGTTTTTCCTTTACAAAACCATAGTAAACCAACATACCACCCAAGTCCACCTTCAGTCCGCCATAAAAGGCTATGCGCGCACCTGAGAAGTCTTGTTTGGCCAAAATCGAAACGGTGCCGTCGCCTCCTGAGGCAACTCCGAGTCCGAGCACACCTGCTGAGAGCGTTTCGGTCTGTATCTTCTTGCCGTCGCGGTTATAAAGCTCTATGTTGATAGCCGAACCGAGAGTGAGGTCCAATGCTGCCGCGTTTTTATACTTAAATCCCACTTCCGCTCCTGCACGAAACACTTCCTGTCCCGTGTCGTGTTCACCACCAGGAGCTGTCTGTATCTTCACACCTCCCATATAGGCCAAGCCTACGATTGGAGTAAGTGCAGCACCATTCGTCAAGTCATCGTCTACCAACTTTTTTATTTCACTGCTTAATAAAGGGAAGGGAATACCCAACAAAACGGGGTTCTCGCCCGAAGCTTTCTTGATATAGGCCCCTGGGGCAGGTGTACCCTCAGCCTCGCCATATTCTTTCACACCTTTTTCAGTCAGATAGGTATTATTCTCTTTGCCCACAAAGGCATACTTTATTTTAAGTGCTGTACCCAGGTCGAGGTTAACACCGCCTGAGGGTTGCAGACAAACTTCGTCAAATATCTCCTTTGCTTTAGCCGTCAAGCAGATGCAAGCATCGTCAGAGCCAGGCACTTTGATCAGCGTCAAACTCACGCCTCCGGCATTCTGACCTTCCTCTACGGGCACTGTGCTACCCAACTTGCCGTCGCGATAGAACACCAAACTCATCGCCTTCACTACATCGAGTGACAACACACTGCTTCCCGACGAGGCCACAACACAGAAACCGGCCTCTGTGCCCTCGCCATAATAATTGTTTTTATCGCGCACGCTCACAATCGGATTGACCGTTACACCAACTTTGAGCACAGCGGGGAAGGTGGCATAATCGGTCAAGTCCTCATTCGTCACGTTGCCCAAACTATCGGCCCAAGTAGCTACACCGACCGCACTTACCAACTTGTTAACGTAGCACCCCCGACCGACTAAAGCTCGTCGATTGGTCAAGTAGTGCCTATTCTCCACCGTGGGTTGATTTTCATTCGGATCGCGGTCGTACCAAATGGTACGACGACCGTCTAATTGTCCGTCGGCCGTGGGCGTATCGTCTGCTCGAGTGGGAAGGGCGAACAATAGTTGGAGGATACATATATAGAGAAGAGATAAACGAATGCGTTTCATGATGATACTTATAATTGCTATTCTAACTCCGTCTTTGAGGTGAGTGTGGAGAGTTTACCCTTAAACTGGTAGCGTTGATTGCGACGCAAATAGAACGTATTGTCTACCACGTCGGGCGAGATAATGCCTGTACCCGTCTCGGCCGATGATAGTTCGCTCACTTCGATGGGATAATTGTGGGGATAACGTAATAAAAGACCATTGCGTATAAACGTGCGAATGGCCAATTTTGTGGCGGTTGGCAAGAGCCAAGCGGTAAGGGTGACAGTGCTGCCCACGCTGAGTCCAGTATTGACAAAGCCTACCAAGGTGTAAGTGCCATTACCCTTTGTAGGGTGAATGGGATTGAAAGGCTGAAGAAAGTCATCGTAGGTTGATAGTTTGACCGAAGTACGCGTTTCGTTGGCCAAGAGTCCTATCCATTGCAACGTACCGCTTTCGTATAGCTTATCAATCGTGAGCGTAAGTTGCACCTTTGCCATACCCCGATAAAGCACACCTGACAAGGGGTAGGTAGAACTGATGCTATCTGCAGCATTCTTTTCGTGAAAGTGTATCACTTTATTTCCATTAACGGAGGTACATTGGCCATAAAACAATTGAGGAGCGTAACACAACTGACCGCTCAAGGAATGGGTTTTGTGTGTTACAATGTCTGTTCCATTTCGGAACTCTTTCCAAGAGTCATGGCCCACGTGCGTAAGGTCTGCTTCAAATTGATCTAATGTAGTATGAGCTGCGAGGTTAAGCGTAAACAGGTTTTCTTCGCCCACATCGGCTAACAGATGATTGGAAAAGGGGAGGCTGCGCGTCTTACTATAGGCTAAGGCTACGACCCGATAGGCATAACCTTTCATTTTCTTCAGCTTACCATGGGCCGTGAGTCGATGCGCCGAAGTGGTGGCACGACTGCACGTGACGGTTTGATCGTTGGTAGGATCATAGACAAAGTCGGAGTCAGCATAGTTTTCGTCATTGTGATAGGACACATTTTCTTCATTCTCTTGTGTTTCTTTACAACGAAAGGCTATTATGCGTACCGTGTTGGTTTGTTCCGTCTCTGCTTCACCATCTACAGTGGGATTCATCGGGTCGGTACCCCCCGGTGGTGCAGAACGAGTCGCACGTTGTCCCAAAGTCAAGGTGATAGGTACTGTCGTTGCCTCATCAGCAGTCGCTGGCTGTAGTTCATCGTCCGAACAGGCCGTCCATAATAGGCAGGACAATAGATATATAATGGTACGAAGTTTCATAATTTTCTAATCATAGTTTATAATCACAGCATAAGTAGGCGACCATTCGCACATTTGCACATTAACCCAAGGCAACCATTCGCACATTTGCACATTCGCACATTTGCACATTAACCCAAGGCAACCATTTGCACATTTGCACATTCGCACATTTGCACATTAACCCAAGGCAACCATTTGCACATTTGCACATTCGCACATTTGCACATTAACCATAGGCAACCATTCGCACATTTGCACATTCGCACATTTGCACATTAAAAAATCTCATACTCATGGTCTTTCTCAAAATTAGGTTCAACCTCTATCACTATATCGCCTTCGGCCTCACCCAAACTTACGGGTTCGTTCTCCTGTTTATTGAGTACCCCAATCGTATAGAAGCAATTTGCGCAGAGCGGATAGACATAGCTGCGCGCCTTCGCCGTACCCAAAGCCACGTTATAGGTCTTATACAAAGTCGTTCCCTTATAGGCCTTGAGTTGTAAGGTGTGACTATCGGTCGCAGTCGGAGCCTCAATCGGCAGTAAGTAGCAAGCGGACAATACGCTGCCCACTTGTTTGGTCAAGTGTGTGCCCGATAGAGTTGCGCCTTTTAGGGTCGCATCTGTGACGGGGAGGTCGAGCAGGCAGGTAGAATTGGGCAAGAACTGTGTGCCGTGGTCGGCATAAATGCCGTCCGAGGTGTTAGGCTGCTTTACGAGAGGAACGTCCGTATGTTGATTGGAATAGAGGTGGAGTTGGAGGTCGGTCACGTCGGTGGGAATGTCGGTGACGTACACTTGTACGCCCACCACGCGTCGATAGAGTTCGATTGTCACGGCATTGTTGCTCGTAGGATCAACTTGTAAGGTGGCCGTTCCAGCAAAGAGTTCGGCATGTGATAAGTCTGTGGCCGTCCGTTCCATAGCTAACTGCGCCACGGCATTGCCTAAAGTCGTGCCTATAGTGACGGCATCGGGCAGGCCGTAAGCATAGGCTGCGCCCTCGGTCGTATTAGTAGGGTCGTCATCTAAACCTACAGCCAAGAAGGTGTAAGTAGTTGATCCGTCAGGACTAAATTCACTGAGCGGCAAGGCATAGGCCTGTTCGGCCGTAGCTCCTACGGGCTGCGTCCACTGTACGTTGCGGCTCACGATGCAAGGCGCATCGGCCGACATTCCTTTAAATATATAGAGTTGCACATAGCTAACGTGCTGCACATTGTCCGATGAGAGCAATGTGGTGCGCATGCCATGCTGTGCAGCAGTAGTTTCAAAACGAAGGGTTAGTTGTGGTGCACAATCTATCACGGGGGCACTTTCTTCCGCACAACCCATCAACAATACAAGGCAACACATACTAACTGCAAAAAGCAAATGCTTCAGCATAAGATTGTTTATATGTCATTCGTAGCGTTTGATACGCTATCTAAAAAAGCAAAAAAGGCTGTGCTGTGCCACAAAAGTGAGTGTTTGTGCACGGCACAGCCTTTTATATTGTACTTGGGGATTATGAACTCAATAATAATAACTGAACAAGTCTAATGTCATTCCCCCCAAGTTAAAAGAGTTCGCGATTAGTCACCAATTGTCATGCGGTTGATTACCTCCCAGTTATCGTTCACACGGAGGATCATGCTTTGTGACTTATCAAGTGGCTCGGGTTGGTCAGGAGTAGTACCTGGCTTGTGGTCGGTATTGTCCACCTTCTTACCGAGGGTGTACATATGGTTACGGAAGAAGCTGAAGTTTTGTACTGTTTCGGGTACGGTTAATGCTACTCCATCTACGCCTTGACCAGCAGTTTGGGCAGTAGCCATTTCTACCGTCCATGACTTAAGAATTTCGCCACTTGCATCGAGCAACTGCAACTCGAGGGTAGCAGCATCAACAGCGGCGAAAGGTACGGCGAAGCCACCAGCGAAGATAGTACCCTCTTGGTAAGTCTTGTAGCCCTTAGATTCCAATGCATTGGTCCAACCTTTCTTGCCACCCTTAGTAATCAAAGCATCCTTCTCATCAAGGATACCATCATTGTTCATATCGCCTTGAGTAAACCACTCGGCTACCTTGATATTGTAAAGGGTATAGGCATCGTTGTCTGCACTACCTTTGAACTTTGCGTCCTTAGTAGTTGCGGCCTCTGAACCATTGACTACGTACATGATTTTGTCGTTCGTCGTAGTAAAGTTTGAGTTGAAGTTGCCATAAGTCAACTTCATGTTCTTGCTACGTGCTACCAAACGTACATCGGTAACTACCTTGTTATCTACCTTAACTGGAATAGAAGTGAAGTAACCATAGTAACCTGCTACTTGACGGTGAAGCGTTACACTTGTGTTAATAGCTGCGTGGTCTTCAAGCAAATTAATGCTTGATTCACCTGCAAAAGCCTCTTGAGCTGCCTTGCCGTCAGCCACTTCAGCGGTGAAGTTGCCAGCAGCTACGTTACCCTTCGTTGCATCCACAATGGTGTTGCTCTTGAAGTCGTCTGCGGTGTAACCTACGGCAGTGATGGTGTATTCACCTGCATTCAAACGATCAGCGCCTTCAAGTTTCAACGTACACTCACGGCCGTGACCATTGTCCGTATAAATGCTTGACACTTTGTCTGTATTCCAATTGGGAATGACCTTTTGATAAACCACTGCGTTCGTTGCCTTATTGCGAATAACTACGGCTACGTTTTCAATGTTCTGAGCAGGCTCTTCGCTATTCAGGTCACGGCTACGCGTTGACTTGTCACCTGTGCTGGCTACAGCAATCTTAATCGTCTGTACGTCGTTGTCGGCAGGAGATACAATGTCGTCACTGCTACAAGCTGCCAATGACATCATACCTGCCAGGGCAGCAACACTCATGAAATACTTTTTCATAATGTTGTGTGTTTTAAAGGGTAAGCTTGAGGAGTAAGCCCGACAGTTAGGAATTACACAAGCACTTTTTTTGAGCCAAGGTCATTGCTCTTCAGGTTTGCCCAAAGTTATTATTTATGTTAGTTTGTTTCTAATAATTCGGTTTCCTGTTTTGAGATTATAAAGTTACACCACATTAATCATCAACTAAACTAACCTTATAACCTTAAAACGCAGAACTGATGAGGGCCTAAGTAGGATAATCTCTAAAGTGACTATTTGTGATTGCCCCGTTTTACACGCCCCCATTATAGAGTGCTACTCATATAGAGTGCTACTCAATCACCATATTATTAATCACCTCCCAATCATCATTGATGCGCACGTAGATGTCGTAATCTTGTTTTTCGACAACGTAGACGTAGCGCAAGGCGGTAATTGTGTTACGATAGAGTGTGGTAATGACGGGACGCGGTGTGAGTTGCGGAATTTCATTGCCTTGTTTGTCATAAACGCGTATAGTGACCGTTGTCTTGTCCTTCCCCACACTGGGAGGCAATACGGTATAAGTGGTTACGCCCGTGTGTGACGAGAAACGGCTACGGTTGCCAGTTTGCATCTCGCCGTCGTATGCAAAACTTTTGTCACACTCTTCATAGAGTCCCGTCTCCTTCTTCTGCGACGACGTGGCTTCCCATGCTTCAGGAAGTCCTTCTATACTGATGTCGAGTTTGCTCTTTATACGCCGCAAGAGCAAAGTGTGGTCGGCATGACGTGCATCATAGGTCAAAGTGTCGTGTACCAAGTAGGGATCTTCCGCAGGATCGTCAAGATTGGTCAGTTCAGGAAATTCTAATCCTTCGGGCATCCCCCCCCACACACTCACCACATAACGACCAAAGGGTAACGTGTCGGGCAGGGAAATGTCATCGCGTTGGCGGTCGGTGGGAGCGAGATAAGCAGCTCGCTCGGCCACGACCTGTCCCGTTTCGGCATTGGTCACGCACCACGAAATGGTGCTAACATACGTTGACAGAGGGCCATTGGTTGGTCGCAACGACTCGGTAGCGAATACGGCAGCATTGGAGTAGTTATAGTCTTTTATGCCTACGTGGAGCGTCAAGGCTGGACATGCAGGCAGGTCGTCATATACGCACGCCGTGAGTAGCAGCAAAGAACTAATGAGACTGAGCGCAATGGTAAAAAGAAGTTTCATGTATGCGCTTGATTGGTTCAATACATATACAATTGTACGAGTTACGTCTTCCCCCGCCAACGACTCTCAAAAAGGGTACAATGGGGACTGAACTCAAAGCGCACGCTTCAAATTCTTACAACGCGTCTAAACTCGCTTAATTGAGCAATAAATTCAAGATGAAAAAACCAAACATGTATAGGAAGTACTTTCTTAATATCGGTGTCTTGACTTCCCAACGGTTTGAGTAGAAAAAAACGTAAAGTAGAAATAAGCTTACGCCCAAGGTACGTCTACCTATACATGGCGTAGAGCAAAAGATTTACAAAATGTTTTGACCCACTTGAGGTGTTGCATGATGATGTGCAATACGCGTATATTTTGTATTGCGTTTAAATTTTAGTTGAATGCGTATGTATGTAACCATTCGCTTTACACCTCAAAATTTAATCGTCAAGTGGCCTTTCAGCCTTAATTCGTCTGCAAAATTAATAAGTTCCTTAATTTTTTACCCCCCCCCTGTAGGGTTAATAAACATTATATACTGGCGATATTAACCACTTTTCAGGAAAGAAGTAACAACAAAAAGAGAGATTAGTGTGTGTGGGGGGATGGGAGAGGCTTTCAAATCGCAGTTTAACGTCTCTAATTCCCAAAAAAGCGTGCCCTATTGCTCATATAGAACAATAAAGCACGCATTATATATGTGTTGAAAATTAGAAAATTACTTCAACACGCCTAATTCCTTACCTACCTTAATGAAGGCTGCAATACACTTGTCAAGGTGTTCACGCTCGTGACCAGCTGAGATCTGTACACGAATACGAGCTTGATCCTTCGGCACTACGGGATAATAGAAGCCTGTTACGTAAATGCCTTCTTCTTGCAACTTGGCAGCGTAGACTTGTGACAACTTAGCGTCATAGAGCATGACAGCACAAATGGCACTCTGAGTAGGTTTGATGTCGAAACCTGCAGCCATCATCTTGTCGCGGAAGTAGTTAACGTTCTCAACCAACTTGTCGTGAATTGCATTGCTCTCGTCGAGTATCTTAAACGTTTCGAGCGCGGCACCTACAATAGCAGGAGCTACTGAGTTAGAGAAGAGGTAAGGACGTGAGCGCTGACGCAACATGTCGATAATCTCCTTACGACCTGTAGTGAAACCACCCATAGCGCCACCAAAGGCCTTACCAAGTGTGCCAGTGTAGATATCGACACGACCATAAGTATTGAAGAACTCACTCACACCACGACCCGTAGGACCTACAACGCCTGCTGAGTGGCTTTCGTCTACCATAACGAGGGCATCGTACTTCTCAGCTAAGTCGCAAATCTTGTCAATCGGAGCTACGTTGCCGTCCATTGAGAATACGCCGTCAGTTACGATGATGCGGAAGCGTTGCTCTTGGGCTGCTTGAAGTTGACGTTCGAGGTCCTCCATATCAGCATTCGCATAACGATAACGCTTTGCCTTGCAGAGACGTACACCATCGATGATTGAAGCGTGATTTAAGGCATCAGAGATGATTGCATCGTCAGCAGTCAAGAGAGGCTCAAACACACCACCATTCGCATCGAAGCAAGCAGCATATAAAATAGTATCCTCAGTCTTGAAGAATTTAGAAATGGCCTGCTCCAATTCCTTGTGTACATCTTGCGTACCGCAGATAAAGCGAACGCTTGACATACCATAGCCGCGACGATCCATCATGTCCTTTGCAGCTTGAATCAAGCGAGGATTGTTTGAAAGGCCCAAGTAGTTGTTGGCGCAGAAGTTCAACACTTCTTGGCCCTTTACTTGAATAGCAGCCTGCTGAGGGCCTTCAATCAAACGTTCCTCCTTATAGAGGCCTGCTTCTTTAATATCCTTCAGCTCTTGCTGAAGATGTTCTTGAAATTTACCGTACATTGTGTGTATGATTTATAATAAGGTTACTTGTCTAAAAATTAGGACAATGCAAAGGAACAGATTTTTTTTTAAAAATAACAGTGTACAAGTTATAAATATCAAAAAAAGATTGCACCTTTGCAACGCATTTTGACGACTACGCTAAACAAGTACTTTCGTAGCCTGTCTATAAATGTATCAAACGACACATATAATAAATACGTGCCAACTTCTTTGCGCCCTTTATATACTATATATAAGGACTAACTTGCTTGTTAACTCGTTAACTTGTTAACTTGTTAACTCGTCAACTTGTTAACTCGTCAACTAAAAGAAAGCACGTACAAACCCTTTTTCATACACACGATGAAGAATATTTTGGTGATTGGTGCTACAGGACAGATTGGTTCTGAGCTTACCATGAAGTTGCGCGGCATTTACGGCAACGATCACGTAGTTTGTGGTTACATTCCCAGCGCTGCCCCTCAAGGAGCATTGGCTGAGAGTGGTCCCGCCGAGATTTGCGATGTTACCAACGGTGAACAAATCGCTGAAGTGGTATTGAAGCATAAGGTTGACGCTATCTACAACCTTGCCGCCTTGTTGAGCGTAGTGGCTGAAGGCCGTCCGCAGCTGGCATGGAAGATTGGTATTGACGGGCTTTGGAACGTGCTCGAAGTAGCTCGTGAACACGGATGCTCTGTATTCACCCCCAGCTCTATCGGTTCGTTTGGTCCTGAGACGCCTCCCGACAATGTACCTCAAGACACGATTCAGCGTCCACGTACTATCTATGGCGTATCAAAGGTTACTACCGAATTACTCTCTGACTACTACTACCGCAAGTATGGTGTCGACACTCGTGCCGTACGTTTCCCAGGCTTGATCTCATACGTTACACTCCCTGGCGGTGGCACTACCGACTACGCTTGCGACATTTACTACTCTGCCGTTCGTGGTGAAAAGTTCATTTGTCCAATTGCTAAGGGCACTTACATGGACATGATGTACATGCCTGATGCTCTTCGCGCTGCCGTAGAATTGATGGAGGCTGACCCTTCTCGCCTTATCCACCGCAACGCCTTCAACATCGCTGCCATGAGCTTCGACCCCGAAGGCGTACTCGCTGCCATTCGTAAGTACAAACCTAACTTCGAAATGGAGTATCAGGTTGACCCCTTGAAGCAAACCAACGCTGACTCTTGGCCTAACAGCCTCGACGACATCTGCGCTCGCCAAGAGTGGGATTGGAAACCTGAATACGACCTCGACCGCATGACGGTGGATATGTTGCAGAAGTTGGAAGAGAAACTGAAATAAACACCAACTCCACTAAACGCATCAACGCGAATGTTCGCCAACGCGAACGTTCGCGTTTTTTTGAAAACGCTGACGAGACATTAATGGGTGGTTCTAATAATTCTGAAATAGGGATTTGTGCGCTATCGGAAGTGTATTTTTGAAAGTTTGTGAGGGAGCATAGCGGGCTATGTGACCGAACAAACTTTCAAAAAGACACTTTCGAGAGCGTACAAATCACATTTCAGAATAGCAGAACGCTAAAAACAGAATTTTTAGAACCACCCTAATATCTTCACATTACGTTTGGCTTTAAGCATTAACGTCTCATTCATCGTCCGTTAATCTCTTCATTAATTTTTCCGTTAATCTTTTCCGTTAATCTTCTCGCTTATGATATCGACTGAAACACTAACGCACAATGCTATTGACGTTTTGAAAGCGTTGATACGTATTCCCTCTATTAGTCGTGATGAGGAGGCCGCAGCCGACTTTATATTCAACTACCTTACAGCACAAGGCGCACACCCCAAGCGTCACCACAACAACGTGTGGTGCGAACAACCAGTGCCAAAAGGCAACCACCCTACCCTACTGCTCAATGCACACATCGACACGGTAAAGCCTGCTGCTTCATGGGTGCACGACCCTTTCACGCCTACCATTGAGAACGACCGCCTTTATGGACTCGGCAGCAACGACTGTGGCGGCGGATTGGTAACGCTGATGCAAGTGTTTTTGGCCTTAAAGGACGATGCTACGCTCCCCTATCACCTCATCTTTCTGGCCTCAGCCGAAGAGGAGGTATCGGGCAAGAACGGCATAGAGTCTGTACTTCCCTTATTGCCTCCCATTGATGTAGCTATCGTGGGCGAACCGACTGGCATGCAACCTGCCGTAGCCGAGAAGGGACTTATGGTACTCGACTGCACTACGCACGGCCGTTCGGGCCATGCAGCACGTAACGAAGGAGTGAATGCCATTTATAAGGCTCTACCTTGCATCGAATGGTTCCGCACCTATCAGTTCGAGCAACAGACAGACTTATTAGGTCCAGTCAAGATGTCCGTTACCATGGTGAATGCAGGCACACAGCACAATGTTGTGCCCGACACGTGTCAGTTTGTAGTCGATGTGCGCGCCAACGAATGTTACACCAACGAAGAGCTTTTAAGCATTATCCGTCAACACCTACCCGACTGCGATATCATGCCTCGTTCTACACGCTTGCACTCCTCACACATCGACATCAGTCACCCCATTGTACAAGCCGCCATTGCCGAAGGTCGAACTCCCTTCGGTTCACCCACGCTAAGTGATCAAGCCCTCATGCGCTTCCCCTCATTCAAAATGGGTCCAGGTGACTCTGCCCGCTCTCACACTGCCGAAGAGTTCATCACCCTCAGCGAAATACGTGAGGCTACAGAAATGTACATTAAAATAATAAACTGCAATTTATCAGCCTAATTGGGGGGGCGGGTCCTCACCTGGGG
>ERZ1026852.1143-NODE-1143-length-14712-cov-29.445726_pt1 | contig 14712 bp, 12 predicted proteins | sample MGYA00380156_ERZ1026852 | MGnify/ENA primary metagenome ERZ1026852 (study PRJEB33269, sample SAMEA4719792) | human gut metagenome | biome: human-associated habitat; feature: organic feature; material: feces | place: Cameroon | collected 2013-10 ...
CATTTCCATAGTTAATATCTCCTATATTTTTTGTTTTTATTTTGAGAATAAACAATCTGTTTCCTTCGTTTTCGAGTTTTAATTCTGAAAACCATAAATTATCTATTATGGAAATAAAAAAGTTAGCATTAGCAACTGTAACTACAATCTATACAGAAAAACAGTTTGCTAAGTTTATATTAGAAAACCCAGATAAGGATTCTTCTCCATATATTCAAGTTGTTGATAATTTAAAACGGGGAGAGAAGTGCGCTTTTGAAATTAATGGTATATTGCCACCAAGGAGCATTGCTGTATTGCCTAATGAAAAAGAAGTTGAAATAGGATATGTGTTGTTCTTGTTAAATTCTTATTCTACTCAATATGACTTGTTTGATCATAAAATGAATGTACTCAATCATGTTTTATTGAATAAAAAGAAGTTATCATCATTGACTATTCCTGTAATAGAAAAGAAGGAACAAAGGTATTATAATATAGCTCGTATATTCAAAGATAATGCGGAAGAACTATTGAAAGACCCGAGTAAAGATATTCATATGGCAGAATTATCTTATGGGTTATTTGCTAATTTGTGTGATAGTTTAGCTATAGAATTGTACTTTGATGACTATCTATATGAAAATGGGGTTGAAATCTTTAAGTATTGGAAAGAAAATGTAGATAAATACTTGGATACAGATAATACGGATAAGTTCTTCAGAAGTTTGTTTGATCAATCGAGTGAACTCAGAAACCAACTTATGAAGCTTCGTATGATACCAGCAGGCCAGGTGAAAGATTAGTAAATTAAAAAAATAAGTGTATGGCATGGAAAATAGATACTATTCGCATTGAGAACTTTAAGTTCTTCTTAAAGCCATTTGACCTTTCTCCTAACGGAAAGCATGTCTTGATGTATGGTGAGAATGGTAGTGGTAAAAGTTCTATATATTGGGCATTATATACACATCTACAAAGTAGTTTGAAGGAACCAACTACTTCTGATGCTGGTAAATACTTTGTGCCAACTCATCCTGATAATTTACGTAATCTGTATAGTAATGAGGATGAACCTTCAGAAATAAAAGTTACCTTTGTGGATTCAAATGGCAGGACTAAAAGCTATAAAGACGGAAGTCGATGTATTAATACTTCGGGAACAGATCTATTTATGAAATTCACTGCGTTTGCCAGTGATTTTATGAATTATAAGTTTTTGTCTGCAATATTCGATTTCAAGAATAGTCAACCTGTAGATTTGTTCAAGATATTCTTAGATGAAATATTCCCCTTCTTAAGTTTGAATGCTCAATGTTTTGATTTGCAAGGAAATAGTTTAGGTCAATCTGGAGTTGATTCTTGGTGGAAGTATATTTGTTCTTGCTATAATACACCTGGAATGTTGCATACTAGATCTGAAGGTAGTAAAGTGTATATCCATGATGAAACATATACTGCATATCAGAATTTAATAAAAGATTTTAATTATAATCTGCAGTTGCTTCTTACAGAAATAGCTAATGCTGCTAATTTGCAATTACGATCTTTTAAAATGCCTGTGCAAGTGAAACTTACATTAAGCAAGTTGAGATTTGATGACAAAGTACCAGGTACCACTCGCTCTTATGATGGTGAGTTCCACGAACCGAAAATCATTTTAACTGCGCAAATGTTGGATTCTAATGGTAATCCATTGGCTGCATCTGAGATAGAACATCCTCGTTCTTTTTTCAATGAAGCGAAGTTAACAAGAATGGCTTTGGCCTTAAGATTAGCAGTATTTGATAGAAAATATAAGTCTGAAGAATGTGCGCAGATAATCTGTGTAGATGACTTGTTGATAAGCCTTGATATGTCCAATAGACTACTGGTTATTCAAAAACTATTGGACTACTGCTCAAATTATCAAATATTCATATTTACCCACGACCGTGCTTTCTATGATATGATAGTTGACGCAATTTCGCAACGTAATTCAAAGAATCAGTGGAAATATTATGAGATGTATGCTGTAGATGAGGTTGTTGCAAAAAATCATGTTCCAGAACCATGGCTAAAGGAAAACTTGGATTTTCTAGAGCAAGCTAGGGCTTTCTATACCAAATGTGATTATTATGCTTCTGCTACAAGTTTGCGAAAAGAATGTGAGAAACAATTACAAAGACTTTATCCGCTTAATTGGACATTGCAACCAAAAGAAGATGGTACAATTTCTATCTTAAATCTCAATTCTTTGGATAATAAACTACAGCAGTTCTATGATCGATTTGGATTATCACCTATCCCTACTCCAAATATCGATCAATATAGAAAAAGAATTTTGAATCCAGCCTCTCATAATGATGGTAAGGCTAAAATCTTTAAATCAGAATTAGCTATTGCCATTAATGAGATTGCCAACTTTCAAGACATTATGAAAAAAAGACTAATGGAGTTGGATAATGTAGGCTCTCAAAAGTTTAAACTTGTCTTAGATTACAATGATAAACATATTGATATGGAGTTTGTACCTTTGGATCAATGGTTTAAGTTAATTTATAAGGGAAAAGATTTCTACGAAAACATCTATGTAGATATAAAATCTTTAGTTGGCATGACGATGCAATTTAAGAATAAACCTATAAAGACCATTTGGAATAGCATCTGTAGATATCTTGGTTATCCCGCTGAAGCTTTCCCGAAGATGGAAGATTATATTTTTGATTCTTCGTCGAATGTTTATTTAAAAGATATTGTTTTACCGGAAAACTAACAATAATATGAGTAGGTTATATATAATTGGTAATGGATTTGATATAGCTCATGGTATTCCTTGTAGATATAGTGATTTTAGACGTTATTGTGAGGATAATATGCCTGAGATGTATGAAAAGCTTAATCGCTACTATGATGGTGGTGATAAGCTTTGGAGTGATTTTGAAAGTGAATTGCCGAATCTCAACAAAGATGCCCTATTTGATTGGATGACGATAAATAATCGTAACTGGAATCAAAATTGGAAAGGGAACTATGGCTTTATTGATGAGGTACGCAATGAAGTTGACTATATAGAGTGGCTCAAGTCTGCATTTACAGAATGGATACAATCAATTTCGTTAGAAAAGGTTCATAGAAAATATGATATATTGGTGAAAGATAGCTTGTTTGTTACTTTCAACTATACTCTAACATTGGAGAATGTATATCATATACCTGCTTATCAAATATTACATATTCATGGTATGGCAGTAGGAGAGTTCCCTAAATTGGTAGTTGGACACAATATGCTAGATACAGAAGTAGATAATATATTTTCATCTGAGAATGACTTCGAGGAGGAGGCATGCAAGGAAGTTGCAACTTTAATTAAAAATTGGCATAAAGATACAGCAGGCATCATTGCTAGCTATGAAGGAATTTTTTCACAATTGAGCAATGTTAAGGACGTATATGTTCTAGGTCATTCGATGAGTGAAGTTGATTTGCCTTATTTTGAAAAAATAAAGCAAAATTTACCCCTGAGTGCGAAATGGCACATTAGTGTGTTTAGTGAAGTCGATATAAACAACAAACAGCAAGTTGTTGATAGACTTGGATTAGCTAATGCTGGTTTCATTAGAATGGAATCTCTGTCTCTTAATAGAGAAGGCGATTTGTTCTGATAATATACAATAGATAATTATGGTCGAAATAAAACCATTGCCCAAGATTGTTCCCTTATGGGAAGATCTGATTAAAATCATTAAAAGTTCTTTTTTACAATCTACCCATTTTAAAAGATGGCTAGTTGAGGTGGAGTTTGATGATGTTTGGAATAATTGTCTTAAAATAGCAGAGAATAATTATTGTGGGCTTCGTATCATAGGAAACTCGGATGAGGTATATTCGTTAGATACGCTTGTTTTGCTTTTAAATAACTTTTATGAGAAGAAGGATTATAAAAATCTTGTATTTTTAGTTAAGGGCATATTGGAAACTTACTCTGCATGTAATTCGCAAGCAATTGATGTGGATATTATACAAAAGGATTTGTCTGTTGCGGGAATCGGGGAAACATTGATTCAAACTTTTGATGAACTCAAGTCTGTTGGATCCCATGAATATTTAGAAACAGATGATAACGTAGTGGAGTATACAGAAAGTAGAGTTCACTCTTTGGAAAAAATATACAAGGAGGCATCTTCGAAAGAGATTAATTCAATGGATGCCATTCGAACCTATCATGAATGGCATAGCTCTGCTGTAGTTTACCTGAGTAACTACTATTCAAATGCAAATGCTGATTATGTAAAATTTAAGAATATTGATAATTCAGGAAACGGTTATACTCTCTTGAATAATTATCATAAACTTTATTCAATATATAATCTTCTTATGATTCAAACTAATAAAGAGTCAAATGCAAGGATGGAAAGATCAGATAGTCCTATGGTATTTATAAGCCATTCTTCAAAAGATAAGGCTTTTGTAGAAGAGCTTGTTGAATTATTGGAAAGTATTGGCTTTGACGAGAGTAATCTCTTTTGTAGTTCTGTTGATGGATATGGTATCGAGTTGGGCGAAGATATCTTTGAAACGCTTAAAAAACTATTCCATGAACATGAACTGTTCGTGATATTCGTTCATTCACCGAGGTATTATGAGAGTCCTGTATCGCTCAATGAAATGGGTGCGGCATGGGTATTGAAAACTAACTTTTATTCTTTTCTTACACAAGATATGCAGTTTGATAGAATGAAAGGAGTAGTAAATTCCGATAAGGTAGCTATCAAAGTAGATGCGGAGGATGCTAAGGCTCGATTGAATGAGCTGAAAGACAAACTTTGTGCTGCTTTTAATCTCGAAAGCATATCTCATACAAAGTGGGAGCGAAAGCGTGACAGATTCTTGGAAAAGGTTAATAATATAGAAGAATGAGAATATTACATGTAGCAGAATGTGCAGGAGGTGTGGAGCGTTATCTCCAAATGCTCCTGCCACGATTGGAGAAAAAGGGAATTAAGCAGTATTTCATCTGTTCTCTCAATTATGATGAAAGTACATATAGCAAGATGGTGGATGGTGTGAAGCAATTGGATCTTACGCAATCTTTCTCACCTTTGAAAGTTATTGCTAAAGTCAGAGCTATTCGACAGGAAATCAAAAAGGTTAATCCTGATATCCTGTATTGCCATAGTAGTTTTGCTGGTGGATTAGGGCGTATGGCAGCCATAGGCTTGCATTGCAAGGTGGTTTACAACCCTCATGGTTGGGCTTTTAACATCAAGTAAATTTTAATCAGATGAAACTGAAAAGTATAATATATCTGTGCTTGGAGAAAATCTTATCTCCTTGCACAGACAAGATTGTTTGTATCTCTAAGGCTGAAAAGGCTTCGGCAGAGCGTGAACACATTGCTAAGGATGATAAGCTTGCTTTGATTCCGAATGGTATTGATGTGAGTGCTGTAAAGAATGCTGTAGCTAAGTCTAGAAGTGAACTTGGTATTGCGGAAGATGCCTTTGTGGTAGGTATGATTGGAAGACTTTCTCCACAGAAGGCACCTGATGTATTTATCCGTGCAGCCAAGTTGATACATGATGAGATTCCTAACTCTGCTTTCATCATTGTGGGAAGTGGTGAGGAAGAGGAAGAAGTCAAGGCCTTTGCTAAGGAGAATGGTTTGGAACTTGTAATAACCGGTTGGACTGATGAGCCATATAGCTACTTGAAAGTATTTGATGTGGCGATGCTCTTATCAAGATGGGAAGGATTCGGATTGGCTGTTGTTGAGTATATGGCTGCTGAGAAGAATGTGGTTGCTACCAAGATAGATGCCATCCCTACATTGGTAGATGATGGTGTTGATGGTCTGTTGGTGGAAATGGATAATCCGCAAGATGCCGCAGAAAAGGTTCTCTGGTTATATCGTCATCCGAAGAAAGCTGCGGAAATGAAATCCAAGGCTTTGAAGAAAGTGATAGAGAACTATGACATTTCAAGAGTTGTAGATCAACATGTTGAAATGTTTGAGGAACTTGCTGGAGATAAGTAGCTTTTTAATATGATGAATGATATTTTTGTTATCCTGCAGTATTGTTTAGGATATAAGGGGAATATAAGCAATGTAGTTGCTAGTATAGACTGGCAAAAGCTGTATTCCTTTGCTTCTAAACAGGCGATACTGGGGCTTTGTTTTGATGGCATTGAGCGATTGGGAAAAGAATATCCTGATGAGTTAAAGCAGAATCCCATTGGAAGTGAGCTACTGATGACTTGGATGGGTAAGGCGCAACAAATTCGCCGACAGAACATTAAGGTGAATATGGTGGCAAGCAAGCTCTATTCTATGCTTAGAGAGGATGGATTGCGATGCTGTATCCTGAAAGGACAAGGTAATGCGCTGATGTATCCAAATGTGTATTCCAGAAATACCGGAGATATTGATGTATGGGTGAATACAAGACGAGAACAGATAACGGAATATGCCAAGAAGCATTTCAAGCTTGGGGATGATATAAGGTATCATCACTTGGAAACTTCTTTAGACGGCGTGCTTGTGGAACTGCATTTCTTCCCTGGTATAATGAATAATCCTATTTATAATGCACGTTTGCAGAAATGGTTCAAACGGAATGCAGATTTGCAATGCTCAAATGTTGTTAGCCTACCAGACGGTATTGGAGAAATCGCTATACCAACGACGGCATTCAATGTTATCTATCAGCTGACGCATTTATATCACCATTTCTTCGATGAAGGGATTGGAATTAGGCAAATCATTGATTACTACTATGTAGTGATTAGTGATTACTTATTAGTGATTAATGATGAGTCATTAGGGATTAGGGATACTTTGCAGAGAGAACTGAAGCATCTTGGATTGTGGAAATTTGCAAGGGCGGTGATGTATGTGCTGCATGAGGCATTGGGATTACCTGAGGAGAAGATGATAGCTCCGATGGATGAAAAGCGAGGAAAGTTGTTGCTGGCAGAGATTCTGAATGGTGGCAACTTCGGAAAGCACTTCACCAAGTATGGGCATTTTACACAACAAGGAATGGCAAAGAAATACTTCCTGAAGATATGGAGAAATATGCACTTTGTGCGATATTATCCTGCAGAAGCACTAAGTGAGCCAATTTTCCGAACTTGTCACTTCTTTTGGCGGATAAAGCATAAAATGTTTAATTCTAAAGAAATAAAAAAATGAAAAAAGCTAGTCATTCACACAATTTATTATGGTCAGTACTTATTGGATGTATTATTTTAGATGTCTTAATACTTTTATATTTATGTGTAAGAGGGCGTATTTATTATTCTCCTAATGGCATTTCATCTGATGCATTGATTAGTATTCTTGCAACATTTATAGGAATCTGTACTGCTTTTATGTTGGGAGCTCAGATATACTCCGTTTATAATCGAACACAAGCAGAACGAGAATATGATGATAAGTTAAATGATATCGTTAAGTGGAATAAAGATTCTTCATCAAGACATGATCATGAACTTCAAGAACTTAACAAATCAATCAAACAGTTTGAGAAAGTCAAGTATTCTGTCAATGATGCTCTTGCTGGTATCCACTACAACGAAAGAAAATATTTAGAAGGAACATTGAATGTTCTTCTTAATATCAAGACATTGACAGACAACAAGGGATTGTTTAACAAGAAAGAATGTTTTAGTAAACTGGATTTTTCCATATATGTTATAGCCAAGAATTTGAAAAGATACGAAAATGACAAAGACATATTGGAAAAAAACTCAAAAAGAGTGCTTGAATATAAAGATAAATGGAATGATATATACGCTACAATTTCTTTCAAGACAGAAGAAGGAGAATATATAAAAGGAAAACTATCTAAATTAAATGAAATTGTGAATAAACTTGTTGATGATTTAACAGCTTTTCAATTTAATATTCAAATGAATACTGTACATATACAAATGTTGCAAGACATGGCAAGAGATTAATTTATTGGGCATACGATTCCCTCTCCATTTTTGTAATGATTTACTTTTCGGGGATGGGACTTAATAACCCATTTATAATAACAATCAAAAACTTACAAACTTATGAATGACGGAAGATATTCTACCTTCATCGACATGAAGAAGATGAAGGACAATGGTTTGATATGCGATGAGAAAGCATTGATACACCAAAGGCAGATTGACGAGATTTGCAGAATCATCAAAGAGAGGATGGAATATGGAGAATATAACCCATCCCAAAAGATAAAGTCGGAGAATGATGTCATCTCCATCTTTGCAAGACGAGGTGCTGGTAAGACTACCTTTGTAAAGTCTTTGAAGAAGTTGATTCGTGAGCATGTAAACCAAGACGAGTTTCATGGAATCGACTGTAGTAAACTTGTAGTCATTGATGTGATTGAACCTAACCAGATTCAGAAGAAGGAGAACTTTATGATTCGCTTCCTTGCTTCCATTCACGGCAAGTTTTTATATTTGATGGAAGACTATAAAGAGAATGAAAAAAGACGTTTTGATGAAGCTACAACTGCCTTGTATGAGGCTCTGCCTATTATAGATGGTGTAGGAAAATTGGGTATGTATGCAGATTGGACGGATGCGGATTATGTGGCAGATAACTTTGTGAACCTTGCCATGAAGGCAAAGGACTTGGAACGCCGATTCTACGAGTATATCAATGTAGCTCTGAGTATTCTTAAAAAGAAGTCTCTGTTGTTTATCCTTGACGACTGTGATGTGAACATAGAAAAGACATTTGAGATATTGGAGACTATTCGTCTTTATTTCACCTCGCCACAGATTATTGTTGTGATGACTGGTGATGCCAATCTCTATGGTATGACAATCAGACAGAATTATTGGAAGTTCTTCGAAAAAGACTTTTTGGAGAAGGAATGTGATAACTCTGCTTCCGCCGACCGTAAACGGGCAGCCTATCGTAAGATGGTGAACCGCTTGGAAACTCAGTATCTCCAAAAGATGATAAAGCCTGAATATCGCATACTTTTAGATAATGTGTATGAAAAGTATCGTTATAACAGAATCATTACCAACCAAGGAAAAGATAAAAATAAGGCTGAACCATACTCTGTGACAATACGTTTCTCCAATGGTACGACCCAAGACTTGAGGGTAATCTATGAGGAGATTTTCTCATATCTGGATGTCATCAGCATGGATGAGACGGATAAGGCTATCTTTGTGAATCATGTTCTTAGACAGCCTTTCAGAAACCAATATAGATTGCTTTCTGTATATGATGACTTTTTGCGTGACAACCCTCAGCTATCGGATGAAGAGAAAAAGATAGCTTTGACGGATAAGCTGCTGAAAGTGTTTGAGGTGTATATCAATCAATATGCCGCAGACAACAAGCACTTGATGGCAAAGACATCCATGTATGCAGGATGGATAATGAAATTCTTGATAGACAACAAGATTGTGGCTACAGGTAGTCACATGATGCCCAATATGGAGGATGATAGCTTGAACAATGCCATATTGGCTTTATGTACTTCATGTACTCGCCAGATTCATACCAATCCATCCATAGCCTTTGATTTCCTAGTCCGTGTGTCTTTTATCCGTCAGGTACTCCTTTCTTTGGGAGAAGATGGCTCAAAGTTGAATGACTTTGCCCACATATACTATGATTCAGGTACCAATAAACTATTGGGTAATGTGTTGGCATATGCCAATGCAGAAATGAATATGATACCAAGCATCCGTCCAGAGAGCAATTTGCAGAATACAATGGCGGGGGTATGTGCTATCAATCATGATATAAGTCCAAGAAATGGAGTAAAAGGATTACTGATAAGATTGGTCCAGTTGAGAACTATTTCTTCTGATATGTCTGAAACAAAACTGTGCTCTGTTTATCGCCTGTTTGCGGCTATCGCAGAGATATTGAGAGTGACAGAAAATGTCAAAGCTAATGAAGACAAGTATGGAAAAAAACGTAAAGCGGTGATTAAAACCAAGTTGCAGCATTTGGCACAGATACATACATATATCGAACCAAATGACCTAAGACCAGGCAATAATTTGAGAGAACAAATTGGGAATCAGATAAATTCCAATAAAGAAGAAGATTCTACTTTTACTGATAATTATGTGGAAAAGCTGTGGCAATGGATATTGGAATATAACCAAGTGGACAAACTAACACCTTATAGTTTGGATAGGATTTTTACGAGAATGTATTATACTCTCAATGACATTACGCCAAAAGGAACAGTCAACAATATAGAAACGAGTGAGTATATCTCCAATTATATTCTTGCCTTTTGGAATGCCTGCATTGTGGAGGATTGTATTGTGAGTGGAAAAGTTGAGGGAATCGAACTCGGACATGAAGGAAGTCTTGCCGATATTTTCATGCACAACTACTGGAAAAGATTCTTTGAACAACATCGAGGAAAGAAATCTTTCGCTAATTGGGTAATTGGATGTCCTTTGTTGCAAAGCTATGTCTCGGCTATTGTTCTTAAGTTCATAACTGAAAAAAATATAACTGAGAGTGTTGTCAGAGAATACATGAAGAGCAACCAGCTTGACTTCTTATTGAGTCAACAATTGGGCTTGATAGCTCAAATGGATTTGCTTAAAACAGAAAAAGGAGATAATCTTAAAGAACAGAATTCTCTGAATCTTGCACGAGACAATGCCGAAAAACTATTCGACAAAGAAGTGGAAATTCAGAATGTTACAAATGAATTGGCAAAGAAGAGTAATTCTGCGGCTAAAAATACAAAATTAGCCAATGAATTAAGCGAATTACGTAAGGAAAAAAGAAAATTAGAAGAATTGGTCTTTGATGATGAAAATATTATCATTGAGAAACAACGTTCTTTGCGTCTTTCGCAACGTGGTATCGTGAGAGAATTGGCAAAATTAATAAATAAAAACAATGAAATATCCCAACAAATTGAATCTTTGGGTAAAGTTTCCTCAAAATCATTCCAAGACATTAATCAGACAGCAGATAATCCTTTCTCTGTATTTGTAGAACTTTCAAAATAAGTATATCATGAGACTCCCATTTACTGCATATCTCCTTAATGATGAGTGGACATTAATAGCCTACGAGCATGGTGAGCAAACATCGATGGCTGATATACTCCGACGGCTCTATATGCTTGGCAAGGCTAAGGATGTGTACCAACCTGATTATTGCTTTGAAGGTTCCTTTGAGGAGGAAATGCGAGAGTTGGGTTGTAATGACGAGTGTAGCCTGTCGCAATTCATTGTCAAATCGTTGAAATATCTGGCGAAGCGTTACTTGATGTACCTGAAAGGTAATCTGTATGTAAAGAAAGATATGCTTGACGAATGGATGGAGGTGGTAAGGGTATTTCCTCCCTTGTTGATAGAGGCTGCTTTCTTTTTGGATGATTCGGAGTTTGAAAAGGATGAGTGTAAGTTCTTTCGTGAAGTACTGAAGAGTAACTTTGCTTCCACTGCAACCAAACGCCCATACAACCGCAACCTTGAAAAGATGGTGGCGGATGAACAAGGACTGATAGACCTACATATCCATATCAACGGTACCGCTGAGACTGATTATATCTGGTGGATGCAAATAGGTAATGTGGAGAAATGGATATTTTCATTCAAGTCTGCCTGGAACAAGTATTTCGTGAGGATGCAGAGGGAACAGTTGACAACCGTGCCACTGGATGACTTTGTGAACAGGATACGGGCAGGAAAGAAACTGTTGAATACTATCATTCATACGATTCCCAAATATTCTAAGGGAAAAATTCCTCTTTCTTTTCCATACGAATATTGGCATCCTTCATACGGGAGAAAAGACAATCCGCAGTTGGCTGTCGGGGCCTATTTCTATTTGAAGGTTCTTAAACTGATGGATGCCGGAGAATTGGATGGTAAGACTGTGAAGAGCTTTCACCATCTCATCCTGATTCTTGGCAGTATTCACAAGATGATGGTACAACAGGAATGGCAAAAGGGATTCAAGCAGTTCCAAATGGTGACTGAAAATGGATTCAGATGGCGACATGAGGAAAAGAATATAGAAAGCCGCCTGAGACAACTGAGCTACGACAATGACTTTCTGTTTCTGAAGTATATTGAGGGACGGTTTTCACCAAAGGGTACACTCTATGAAAATCTAGCTTTAGTGCAGGGTATCATAAAAGGATATGAGAGTTACAAGACAAGGTTGGTGGATAAGTTTGGCAAAGACTTTGCTCCCAAATTTCAACTGGTGGCTCACTTTATCAAGCTGAAAGATACAAAACCAACTGACAGGCAGATAAGACACCGGGAGTTACGTAAAGGTATTCGAAGAAAAGGTCATGCGCTCTATTTGATGATGCTATATGCCTCATACAAGAAAATCAAAGAGTGTGAGGTGGTGGGCATTGATGCCGCAGCCAACGAGATGGATGCCGGACCAGAGGTGTTTGCACCGACCTTTCATTGGCTCCGCAAAAAATGGAGAGAAAGGAAGAAAGACATTCAGATCACTTTTCATGCAGGTGAGGACTTCATACATTTGTTGAGCGGTCTTCGTATGATGGTGGAAGCTGTGGATTTCTTGGAAATGGAACAAGGAGACCGCATCGGTCATGGTACGGCGGCAGGAATAGAACCTTCGCTTTGGATGAACCGTATGGGAAAGACGGTGAAAATGAGAAAGGGTGAATGGTTGGACGATTTGATTGTTGCCTACCACTTGATTTCCTGCAACGAAAACAAATATAACGACTTGATACAGTTGCTGCCCAAACTTCATAATCAGATTGTGGATTTGCATAAGGAAATCTATGGCACATTCAATAGCATCAAGGAGATGACGGATGCCTGGGCTTTCAGAAAATATGATGGTGACATTCTCCGGGGCTACACCCATATAGATAAGTTTGACTTTGCGGAGATGGTAAAAGTGACGAGAATGTTCGAGGACAACACGGCAGCAAAGAGACTTTACCGGAAGTATCATTTCGACACGAGCGTGAAGGAGGAATATAACAGGCTTTGCGACGTGGATATTGAGAAAGGCCTTTTTACGGCAGAAAACCTGTATCATATTCAAAAGTTGGTGCTCAACAAGATTGCTATGAAAGGTGTCGCCTTGGAAGTCCTGTTGACGAGCAACACAGCTATCAGTTTTTATCGTGAAAGCAAAGAGCATCATTTGGAAAAATGGCTTGGTGATGATCTTGATGAAGAAGGTATGTTGACACCACCGATAGTTGTGGGTAGTGACGATCCTGGTATTTTCATGACGAACATCTATATTGAGTATGCCCGTATTGCAACCTATCTGGAGCAAAAGGGATATGGCTATGCGGAACGTATGCATATTCTTGAGGATTTGATCAAGAATGGCGAATACTTTAAATTTGGAGGTTGAGATATGACGGTAGCGAATCTGAGCGTTATAGTTGCTGGCTATGCAATATATCTGAATGTAAGGGATTTGCATGGCATATTTACCTTGTATTGTCAGCAGACTAAAGAACATTTTGTTTTTTTGTCTGAATCAATGACTAATTCTCGCTTGTTCTATTTCAGGTATGATAAGAAAAACTATGTGGCTGGGCGACATTCTATCTTCTATGATTATGCCGATCATCAGCAATATCACATAGTTGGTATTTCAAGAAATTCTTTTGATATTATGAATGTTACAGAGAGGGAATTTGCTAATGTTAAGAAAAATGGTGAGAATTACAGAATCGTGGATTACAAGGAAAAGAAGGCTTACGATTTTGAACTGGTAAAAGGAAAATAGAAATAAGGCAATGGATTTTCAAAAACAATTTGATACAGTGACAGGGGCATTGAACATCTTTGATATGTCGTACTTGGTATCAGGGGCGACTATGTTGGGGGTGTTGGTATATGCGTTTCCTGGCTTGAAAGGTTTTGTGTTTCATAAAGACCAGGTAACGGTATCTATAATAATATGTATTGTTATAGCATACGTGTTAGGAATGATAAGTTGGATAGCTGGCAAGCAGTTCCGATATTGGATGATGAAGCACTTTGGGGATAAGAAAACGAATGATGAGGATTTTGAATCCAAATTTCAAGAAACAGCCCAGTGTTTTGACTTCCAGGGTGAAACTATCAAGAAACTGATGAAAGATAATAATAGTGCAGCTTATTCCTATATGTGGATGAGATTGGACAATTCGCAAGATGAAGACTGCCGAAGCAGATTTGTGTTTGCTTCTCGTTCTTGGGTGCTGAGAGCTATATATGAAGGATTGATTCCGCCAGTCTTTATTCTTGCAGCAACGATATTGGTCAAGTATTTCTCTGTGTGGAAAGGTTGGTGTGAAACATTCTGTCAATGGTTGGATGGCTGGAGTGGCATAGCGATTCCCTCGTGGGGAAAGAACGCCATCGTAGGTCTTCTTGGAGTGGTCATAATGACCTCTATAGCATATATTATCGTGAAACTCTTGGCAAGAGAAGCCAGAAGATGTGCCAATACACAGATAAGGGAAGTGATAGTGGCGTATTATCATTTTGTAGAAAATAAAGAAAATATGCCTTCATATGCAGAAACTGATACAAATAGAGAACAAGAAACTAATGAAAATATGTTTCTTGTCCTTTTGGATAAGATTAGGAGTGCAGTAAAGAAATTGTTTGAATAGTAAAAAATATTGCAATGAGAATACTTCATTTTTCGGATTTTCATCTTAGACCTAATGGCCTGGGAAAAAGGTCTATGGATATATTTCATCGAATGATGGAAAAACTCCAAGAGATAAACCAAGAAGAAAATAT
>ERZ1026852.1146-NODE-1146-length-14688-cov-34.192510_pt1 | contig 14688 bp, 8 predicted proteins | sample MGYA00380156_ERZ1026852 | MGnify/ENA primary metagenome ERZ1026852 (study PRJEB33269, sample SAMEA4719792) | human gut metagenome | biome: human-associated habitat; feature: organic feature; material: feces | place: Cameroon | collected 2013-10 ...
ATCTGGTACTTGATGGTTTCGGCGATTCAGATGGATGCCGTGGAGATGATATTTCTTGCAGAGTGAAAAGTGGTCGTGAACCACGATTCTCGGATGCCATTTCGGGTTGATTTCCTGTAACAGTCGCTCGCAGTCTTCGATGCGGGAATCTGGCTTGCGCAGATGCAGCAAGTCGAGTCCTGCCTCGAAGAGCTGGTTGATATAGTTTGCCTCATTCTCTATGAAATCGGGCATGGTAATAACAATCCACTTCATGATTATTTAAAGAATAGGGCTTTCGGTTCGTAGAAATGGTTCACAGGTCCATGTCCTTCTCCAATCTTTACGTCTTTTCCGGCAAGGATGGCGCCCGAAAGATAGGTCTTCGCCATTGCAATAGCGGTATTCATATCCATTTCTCTGGTCAGATAAGAGGTGATGGCAGAGGATAGGGTGCAGCCGGTGCCGTGGGTGTTTCGGGTATCAATGTTTATGCCGCGATAGCTGGTAATGAGTTTTCCATCTTCGAAGAGATAGTCAATCTTCTCGTTTCCTTCGAAGTGTCCGCCCTTGATGAGCACGTATTTGCATCCCAGCTTACTGATGGCTGAGGCTGCGCTCTTGATATCTTCCACATTCTGAATCTTGGTGCCGGCAAGAATCTCTGCTTCCGGAATGTTGGGGGTGAGCAGGGTGGCAAGCGGCAGCAGGTTGTGGATGAAGACATCGAGGGCATCCTCCTGCATCAGTCGGCAGCCGCTGGTAGATACCATCACGGGGTCGATAACGAGATGCTGGAACTGGTCCTCGTATTTCTTGAGGGTTTCGGTGATGGCACGGATGGTATCACAGTCGTTTACCATACCTATCTTGATAGCGTCGGGATGGATATCATCCATCACTGCTTCAATCTGTCCCTTCACGATTTCCGGCTCTACATTCTGTATGCCATATACTCCCTTGGTGTTCTGCACGGTGATGGCTGTGATGGCCGAACTGGCATAAACGCCCAAGGCCGACATCGTCTTGATGTCTGCCTGAATGCCGGCCCCTCCGCAACTGTCGGATCCGGCAATAGTCAATGCTGTATAGTATTTCATATCTTCTTTATCCTTTCTATCCTTGGATTTACTTCTTTATCCTTGATTTCCTTAAAATCTGTTGGCAAAGATACGTTGTTTTTTTGTAAACTCCAAATAATTGGATGCCGAGTAGTTGCTATTGGGTAAAAATCCCGTTTTTTATGCGGCTTCCGTAATTGTTTTGATTGTTTTTCGCTCTTTTGAGCATTGCCAGAAGTCTACTTTCAGAACATGGCTCAGCGAGATACGTTTCAATGCAGCAAAGTCGATGATGCTACTAATTCCTCAGCAGAATCATTGAAATCTTAAATCAAGCCTGTAGTTCTTTATTTGTAGAATAGACCACAGGTTCCTTTTGTTGTCGGAGGAATATTACGGATGGAGCCATCAGCATTATTGTAGAGCGGTTCGCAGACAACCGACCGGCTGAAACTGCCTCCTTCAGGCAGGCCGCCATTGTGGGAAAAGAAGAGCCACTGACCTTTGTACTGTACAATGGCGGGGTCGATGCAGCACCACCCGTGCTTCGAGTCGAAACAATCCTGACGGGTAAGCAGCGGCTTTCCTATAGCATCCTTATAAGGCCCGGTTATCTTATCGCTCACAGCTACGCCGATACCGCTGCCGTTGGTGGATACGTAGAAATAGTATTTGCCGTTGCGCTTTGCCACATGTCCGGCGTATGCCTGTTTGCTGGTGGACCACTTGAAGTCGAATACGCTTAATGGACATGGATGTTGCGTCCAGTGAGTCATGTCAGTAGTTGAGAAAAGTTGCCAGTCACGCATTACGTAGCCTTTCTGTCTGCCCTCCATATCGTGACCAGTGAAGAGCCATAGTGTGTCGTTTTCTACCATTGCGGCGGGATCGGCCGTATAGATGTGCCGGATAATAGGATTGCCGTGACTTTCGAAATGATAGGTGGCAACATAGCCCCACTGTTCCTGCACACGCTGCATCTCAGCCTCAGTGAGCGATATAACCGATCCGTGGCGGGGGAAGAAGTCCTTAGTGAACGATTGTGGTTGCTCGGTGAAATGATTCAAATCTGTTGAAGTTTGAAACTCATAGCGACCACTGCTGTAGAGGTCGTACATTAGCACCCACTTCTCCTGTCCATTGAGTTTGAAGACACTACTCCCCTCTACGCCTGTTTTGACGTTAGCGTAGGCATCGATGTATTGGAAATCCTCTTTCCACGGACCGCGTAGCCTCTTCGCTGTGGCCTGCTGTATGCCGTTCTTTATCTCCTTCCCATCTGCATCCTTCGTATTACCCTTGTAGAACATGTGCCATGTGCCGTCGGGACCTTCCACGATGTCGTTGTCTATGCAGCCGTATTTAGCACGAAACAGTACCTTGGGTTCGCTCTCGAAGGCAGTGAAATCGCGGTTGGCGTAGGCGTAGTAGGTGACAAGAGCATCGCTGTTGCGACGTTTCAGAGTGAAATAAATCATGTATTTTTTCACTTTGCGGTCGTAGATGGTCTGTGGTGCCCATACCCAGTAGGCATCAGCGAAGTGACGAGGGAATTTCTTCGCAAGATTCACTCTTGCATGCGTCCAATGAATGAGGTCGGTGGAACGCAGTAGCACCACACCTGGATTCTTCTTCCATCCCTGCTTCGGGTCGCGGGTGTGCATATCTGTTGCCACTATAAGATATTCGCCCTGTTCACCGCGCAGGATGTGCGGGTCGCGTATGCCACCGCTCTCACTGATGCTGTCTGATGCAATGATAGGCTTGTTGCTGTTGAGTGCATGCCAGTTGATGGCATCGTCGCTAATGGCAAAGCGTAGTGCCTCCTGGTTCTCGCCACGTCCTTCAAAGTAAGCGAAAAGGTAGCCGGAGAAAGAACCTGAGGTCTGGGCCTGTAATGTGCTCAGTGTCAGTGAGCACATTACAGTAGCCAATAGAAATTTTCTTATTGTCATAGTTTATGAGTATTTATTGTTTAAACTTATTTATTCCATTTACATTCCAATCTCCGAGCTTCTTCTTCCGTAATCTGTACCACGGCACCATGTTTTGGCGAGACGCAGCCCTCCATCTTCATGCGGTCATCGGAAAACTGACCCAGGTGGGTGAAATGCTCCAAGTCTGTACTCTCGTCGAAGCCGAAGGTGTGAGGATTGTTGCGGTAGATGTCGTACATGAGGACGTATGCTCCATCGCTGATGCGCTGCCATACGTTGGGGGCTTCGTGACCGCGTCGCTCGGTGCTGACACGCTGTGGATTGACGGTGTATGGCCCCGTGATATGGTCGGCGATGGCACGGCAGATGCAGGCACCGCCCTCGTGTGAGACGTAGAAGAGATGGTACTTGCCGCCATGCTTGACAATGTCACCGTCGATGATGCTGTATTTTCGATTGGGTGCTTCAAGCAGCAGTTTGGGCATGGTGAGCAACTTGTTGTAATCGTTGTTGATGTAACAGTAGTAGAGGGCATTGTTCTGTTTGCCGTGGCGCATCGTGAAGTGAATCATCAACTGCCCCGTCTCGTCATCGTATGTCGTCTCTGGTGCCCAGACACAGCCTATGTCAGCGAGCGGAAGGCTACTGTTAGGTGAGCTTTGCCCGGGAATGTTGGCGAGCTGGGTGAAGTTGATGTTGGCGCGCGTCCAGTGGAGCAGGTCATGACTCTTCATTAGCACCAGTCCTCGGTTGTTGCCCCATCCGAATTGCTTGTCATCGCGTTCCCATTCCGTTGTACGGTAGCCATCGCGTTGTGCGAAGATGTGCAGGTCGGTCATAGAGAGATAGAATGCACCGTCAGGGCCACGAAAGATGTGGGGGTCGCGGATGCCGCGTTGCTCGGCTATGGTATCACCCGCAATGACGGGACGGTCGCCGTTTAGGGCTTTCCAGTGGTAGCCATCGTGACTGATGGCCATGTGGAGGCTATGGTCGGCATCCTTGTGATAGACCATGAGGTAGGCGCTCATCTTTTCACTTGGAGGGGTGGCCATGGCGTCTTTGCCTGTTAGTAGAAGGCAACTTGTGAGAACTATAAATAAAATCTTTTTCATCGGATGATAATCTTTTTATTTTTGTGAATATAAATGCCTCTTCTCAGGGATGGGGTCAGGGCATCGGCCACCTTGTGTCCCATGAGGTCATAGACAGCATCGCTGCTTTCATCCATCTGGATATTTCGGATGGCTGTTGGCGTCTTTTTGATGACACGCAGAATACCGTCTTTCAGATGGGTGGTGTCCCAAAATAGGCATTTTTCTGCATCTATGGTGTCATTCTCCAGTATAGGTGTACCAGCAAAGGTGGTAGCTTTCCAAAGTACTACGCTATCGCCCTCAGCAGGTGCGAACGATTTGGAATAATGGAATTGGATGATACCATTCATGGTTAGTCGCTTTATATTGCCAAGGCTTGTGCCGCCAGTGCTGATGGCTGTTGCGGCTCGTCCGATGCCGAGTTGCAGGACGGAGCCTTTGGCGAAGGTGACGTTCTTGTTGCCAAAGTTGATGACGCCAGTTGTGGCTGTTGCGTAAGAACCGACTTGCAGAGTGCCTCCATTCTGAATATTGTAGGCAGAATTGGTGAGGTTGCCTTTGGCGTTTGTGGCGCCTGAGAGGATGGCTCCCTTTTTCACGGTGAGGGTTCCCTTGCCGAGTGTGGCATTGTTGCCAAAGTGCAGCTCGCCCTCGTTTACAGTGGTGGTACCTGTGTGGTCGCTGGTTCCGTTGAGAGTGACTTTGCCCGTGCCGACCTTGACGAGGTTGGAATTGCTTGTAACGGTACCACTCCACGTCCAGTTTGTCTCGTTGCCAATGCGCCATGTGTTTGGTGCCTCGCTGATGCGTGCTCCGGCAGCTTCAAAGCCGCCAAGCTTGCCCTTGTCGCCCTTCACACACCCAAAGGTCATGGTCTTGCCTGAGTTCTTCACCTCCACGTTGTCGGCAATCTGGAGCGTTCCCTTCTGCATGGCAGATGAGTTGTCGAAGATGAAGAATCCCCAGTTGTTAGTGCCCACGGTCTTCAGCGTACCCTCAAACTGTGCAAGATTGGCACCGAAGGCGGTACGTGCCGCGCCGCCGTTGGTTGGAGGGCATTCCACGTTGAGCGTACCTTCGCCCTTCACGGTGTGGGTGTAGGAGCATCGCTCGGCGAGACTGTAGGTGCCAGTCTTGCCCTTTGGCACGATGATAGGATATGAGGAGGTAATGTAGAGACCACCTGGGCGAAGCGTGCCTCCTTCTAGGACAACGGCCTTAGCGGGCAGATTATGACCGAGAAGCTCGTAGCTGCCGGCCTTGATGCAGAGCGTGTCGAGTTTAGGACTTGCCGCACTGATTTGGAGGAATCCTGAGCCTTTCACCGTCAGTTTCGTACCAGAGAAAGGGGCTGCCATTGAAAAGCCTGCCTGCTTGTTGAGCACACCGCCCTTGCTGCTTTGCATCATCATTGGGGATTCCTGGCGCACTACATGCGTGGTGCGCAGTTCGGCACCATTCTCCATAATGAACTCCTCAGGTTTGGTGGTCATGGCACCGAGGGCACCACGTGCCTGGTTGCTGTTGGCTAACGATTTGATGGTGGTGATGCCGCCTGAGAGACGCACACCCCCTGTGAAGCCGTTGTCGGTGTTGATGGTCAGCGTGCCGGTGTTGGTCTTGACAAGCGCACCATTGCCCATGATGGAACCTCTACCATCCACGGTAAAGTTCTTTGTTCCTTCTACAAAAATGCTGCCGGCCTGAAGGTCGCCGATGAGATTAACGGTGGTCTGTGCGGCAGTTTCATCGAAATACACCTTGTCGCCTACGACAAAGACTTCTGACTGTCCATTCTCTGCAGCGAAGTTCTCTGTCTTGGCAAAGTCCCACGTTGTGCCGTTGTTACCTGTCCAGACAATGGCTTTTGCTTCGCGAAGGGACAAAACGGTCAGATAGACGTTGCCTTCCTCGTAAGAGAGTGTGGCTTTCTGCGTGACAGGAATGCCTTCAATGATTATGTCGTCAATAGAGCCTATTATGGTATCGACGGTGGCCAGCAGATAACGGCCGTCTGCTATGTTTTCGGCGTTTTTGAATTCAAAGACTGGTGTGAGGTATTTAGGACCGTACTCCCAGTTTTTCTTTTCGATGGAAAGCGTGGTGGCGGTGACATGGTCTGCCGTCTCGCCATCAATGTCGAATACAATACGTGAGCCGAATCCCATCTCCAGTGCTTTAGTCTTCACGTTACCAATTTTTCCTTCGCCACCTGGGCGCAGCTTGGCATCGTAGTCCATCTTAATGCTCTTGAACTCTCCGCCGTCACTATTAAGACATGCAAAACGGTTGAGCCATAGAGGAGAGTTGAGCAATGTTCCGTCGAACTGCAGCGTTCCCGCCCAGATGTCTGTGGAACCTGTGTATGTCTGTGCCACCTTAGGCAGGACGAGGGTGCCATCGCCCTGTTTCACTAATCGCATGTCGCCCGAGAAAGCTGATCCCGTCACTGTATGTGTATAGTATTTGTAGATGATTTCAGAACGGTTGTTGAGGGTTGATGTTCCATTGACATCCGTACCTTGTACCCATGACGGAGCATTGTCGGTGAAGATATATGGCTGTGCGCCTTCGCTGACGCTGATGGTGGCGTCGGCCTGGTCGCAGAGCATCACGTGCTCACCGTTCAACGAAGAATTGATGACACTTCCGTTGTTGATTTCTGTGCGCCCCGTGTTGGTGAGTGGTGGCGGAGCCATGGTGATGCCCTCCAACTCGCCTACAAAGTAGCTTACATGCGGTGGCTGGTTGTAACCCAAGCACTCCCACACCATGGCCTGACGGTATTGGTGATCGTGCCACAGGGTGTAGAGACGATGACGAGTGGGGTGAGGCGTGGTGTAGATGCGCAGGGCGGTGCTGCCGTTGGTGCGCAGCACAATCTCCTCGCGCCAGTCGCCGAAGATGTCACCTGTAGCACAGGCGTTGTTCTTCGACCAGTTGTTCATGTTGCAATTGGCCGACATGAAGATGCGTCCGCCACCGGGCTTCGTTACGGCTGCTTCCTTTTCCGTGCCGGGGCTGTCAAGCAATTCGTCAAGTAGGTCGCCGTCCCAATATATGCGAGAGTTCAGGCTGATGCCGAAGCCAATCTCTGTATTCACTTTGTCGGCTACACAACTTACCATTCCGCTAGACCCGATAGTAGCACCGGTGGCACCGGGGTAGGCGTTAGAGAAATTTCCGCAAAGGGCACGTCCGTCATCGCCACTACCAACCCAGCGATAGTATATTTCGCCGGTAGTGGCGTTGCGATAATTCATGCAGGGGTGATGCTCCAGGCAGGCAAATTGCTCCTGACCGTGGCGATAGGGGTCGAAGTCGCCGCAGTGCTGTGCATCGCCGTGACCCAGACCGGTAGTAGAAAGGCCCTTGCCGTTGTCATCGATGACCATTGAACCATAGACAATCTCATCGCGTCCGTCCCAATCGACATCGGCAATGGCATAGTTATGATAACCCTGTCCGAACCATGGGCTATTACTGTCGTAGCAGTGCCAGCGCCAACGCTCGGTCAACTCATGGGTGGTGCGGTTCACGTCGAGGGCTATCATCTTTTCGCGGGTATAGATTCCGCGACCGAGGAAAATGCTGGCATGGCGACCGTCGAGGAACGGGGCACCGAAGAAATGCTTTGTGGGACGATGGCCCTTGATACCTGATCCCCAGATGCTGCCCTCTGCTGATTCGCCAAGCAGGTCGGAAGTTTCGCCCACTTCATAGCGGGGAAGCGGGTAGTCAATGGGTTGATAGGCGTAGGTGTTTGTCGCCTTATCCCATGTGGAGCGGCCTTTCAAGTTGTAGGGCTTTGCCGTTGCGCCCTCCATATATAATAGGTATTCGGCTCCCTGATTGGTGTAAGCTATATCGTTCCAACGGGTATCAACCTTCATATTGCCCACGTTGATGGTGCTGCCGTCGGCGGCGTGGATGATCATATTGTCGGCACCGCGCATCAGCAGTTCGCACTTGCCATCTTCGTCCCAGTCGTAGAGTACCAGGTCCCACTGCTCGTCGGCTCCAGCCATAAGGTTCGGGCCAAGGTCGATGGTCCACAACCTTTCACCTTTTATATTATAGCACTCATAGAAGTTGTAGGCTACCTTGTTGGCAGTCTGGCGCAGGTCCTTGCAGTTGTTTCGCTTTACGATGAACTCTGCAATGCCGTCGCCATCTACGTCACCGAGCGAGACATCGTTCAGGATGTAACCCTGAGAGGTTGTGACATCCTTGCCGTTACGGTCGAGAACGGGCTTGGCAGGAATGTCCAGATAACCATTGTTCCAACGTGTCACCTCAGCACAGCGCTTCTGTTCCACACCACGTACCACGGCTGCCACTTGATACTTGCTCGTAGCATTGCCTGCCGTGTGGTTGAAGTTCGAGACCGTCAGTCCTTCTTTCAATAGCTTGCCATTACAGTAGAGGTTGTAGGTCACATCGTAGTACTCCTCAGCGAAGATGCGCCAGGAGATGAAGTTTCCGCTGCCACTACCTCCGTTTGAGTTGGCAGGGATGGCCACCAGACCGCGGTCGAGCCGGTCGGTGTGGCGCTGAGCTGACATCGTGGTTGCGACTATCAGCATCATGAGGAACATAGCGATGCGCAACCCACCGCTCTTTGAAGAATTTGTTTTCATACTTCTCATTTTTATTTGTGTATCATTAGTTATTTATGTTTTCGACTGCAAAGTAACATATTTTTTTATTGAGTGAAGTTCAAATTCTCGGCATTCGTCTGCATTTTTTCGGCAAATAGCCATCTTTGTCGATTTTTTTTTTTATTTTTGCACTCAAAAATGATTGAAAATGAATATAAGAGTATTTTTTATCGGCTTTTTGCTGCTCTGTATGGTCAATGTGTCCATGGGGCAGTCTTTGCCCAGCACACGTAGTTTCACTACACGCGACGGGCTTGCTAGTAACGTGGTGAACACCGTCATACAAGACCGACAAGGCTACATCTGGATCGGTACGAATTTGGGATTGACGCGCTACGATGGTTACCGGTTTGTGAACTTTTTCGTCGAGGAGAAGGGCATGCGGCTGATGCAGAACGTGACACGCATTGTGGAGGATACCGTGCATAAGGCTCTCCTTATGTCAGGCAACGACTACAAGGTACTTCGCTTCGACCTGCAGGAAATGCGTTTTACCCCAAGCAACCGCCTTACACTTCCAGCTCATGACGAAAGGGTGATGCGGTTACACGAGCAAAAGGCCTTTGGCTTGGGCGTGAAGACAAAGAATATGACATCAAAACACGTCAGTGTACATTATGCTTTACTTAATGACGGACGTGAGGTTTATACAACCTATGATAACGGCATCTTCATCTACAATCCGCAGAAGTGTAAGCTGCAGCATCTCAGTGCCACGGATGAAAGTCCCATTATTCCATCTGATTACGTGAATGATGTGCTACGTGATCGCTCTGGCAACGTATGGCTCGCCACCACATTTGGTGGTGTATGTATTCTGCAATTCGATGCCCAACCACTGAAGAATCGGTTGTTGGTGGAGAACGCAACATTAGCACAAATAAACAGTATCCGTTCATTCTCACAACTCTCGGACACAGAAGTCGCCATTTCGAATATGGAGGGCGATGTCTATAGATACAATCTCGTCACGGCCCAAAGCGATTTGCTTTTGCGAAAAACACATCGTGTCTATACCACCGCTACAGATAGTAAAGGTCGCCTATGGGTAGGTACACGTGGTGGAGGCTTGTGGATTGACAACCGCCATCTCAATGAGTCCGACGGGTTGCGGGCAGGTATCATCTTCGACATCCTTTTCGGTAAGGATGGCACGATATGGCTCTCAACACTTGATGCTGGGCTTGTGGAAATGCGCGAAAAGAGCGATGGAGTGTTTTCGTTTAAGTATCACCTCGAAAAGGAGCAGGTGCATCAGGCGATATACGACGGTGGTGGGTGCCTGTGGGTGGCAACTGAGTCTGGAGTCTTTAAGATGAAGGGTAAAGACTTTTTGCATATTTACAATAAAGGACGTGTAGAATGTTTGGCCTGTGGCAAGGACGGAAAAATTCTGGCAGGAACCATCGGAATGGGACTGGTGCGCATCGCTGGTAACGGCACAGCTGAGTACATCACCACAGAAGACGGACTTGCCAATAACAGCGTAAAAGCTATTTTAGTAGATGATGAAGGAACTGTAATAGCAACAACCGATGAAGGAATCTCCGTCATCAATCACAGCGATGGCAGCATCCGAAACCTATATTGCTCATCTGATGTCCTCTCAAATGTCTACAACGAGAATGCCGCTATACTGACCCGCAACGGGCAAATACTGCTGGGCAACTTGAACGGATGGGTACAGTTGGAAATCAACGATGAAAAATGGAAATTAGAGAATGCCAGAACAATATCTCCATATATTACTGGCATCACTATCAACGGCGTTCCCACTTATCATGGCGATTTTAACGATGTTCATTTAGCTCATAATCAGAATAACATCTGTATCGATTTCTCATCTTTCGTATATGCAGGACAGTCATCTGTTATCTATAGCTACTGGCTTGAAGGGCTTGATACCGATTGGCTCTCATCCACTTCTAATCCGGTAGCACTCTATAACAACCTGTCACCTGGCCATTACCGTTTCCATGTTCGTTCAAAAATGGCAGGCGGACAGTGGGGCAAAGAAACCGTGCTTAACATTCACATTGCACAACCATGGTGGTGGACATGGTGGATGCGCCTATTCTACGTAGCCCTTATCATATTTTTCGTTTGGTACGAATGGCATCAGTATCAGCAACGTCTTTCCCTGCGCCGACAACTCGACCAACGTCTGGCTGTTCTATATGCTACGGAAAATATGACATCATCCACCCCTATAACGAGTGATATGGACGAAGATACCTCTATAAATGACAAATCTGAACAGGATGAAGCTACAGATGTTGAGGCACAATCCGCTGACTCCAAAAATCAGGTTGATAGGGATTTTTTGGACAGACTTGACCGCTTTATTCTCGCTAACATACTCGAGTCAGATTTGGATATTTCAACCATCGCTGCCGAGATGTGCATGAGCCATAGCACGCTCTATCGCAGAGTCAAATCAATGACAGGCATGACCACCAATGCATATATCCGCAAGCACCGCCTCACTAAAGCCATGCATCTTCTCCGTGAAGGCAATAACGTCACCGAAGTTGCCATCATGTGCGGTTTCAATAGCCCAAACTATTTTTCTCGTTGTTTCAAGTCCGAATATGGTATTTCGCCATCAGATGTAAGTTCAACACTATGTTAAGTTAATATTTAATAGTTTGTAAATCAATAATTTATATAAAGGTATAGTTATGATGACTTATACTGATATAACAGATATGGCAAACCGTAGCAAAGAAAGCTATCAAGAAGAGAATGCTCAATTGAAGCAACGCATCAAAGAGTTAGAGAAAGCCTTAGCCTTCTCTAAGTTGGAAACAGAAGCACGTGATCTGATGATTACACGCGCTGAAGAGTACTTTGACATTCCTATACGAAAAAAATCTGGGGCCAAGTAGTCATGGAACTGGTCTTCGTATTTCTTGAGGGTTTCGGTGATGGCTGTGATGGCCGAACTGGCATAAACGCCCAGAGCCGACATCGTCTTGATGTCGGCCTGAATACCGGCTCCTCCGCAACTGTCGGATCCGGCAATAGTCAATGCTGTATAGTATTTCATATCTTCTTTATCTTTATCCTTTTTATCCTTGATTTACTTATTTATCTTTGATTATTCTTCTAATCCTTGATTCATCTAAAATCTGTTGGCAAAGATACGTTGTTTTTTTGTAAACTCCAAATAATTGGGTGCCGAGTAGTTGCAATTGGGTAAAAATCCCGTTTTTTATGCGGTTTCCGTAACTTTTTTGATTGTTTTTCACTCTTATTTTAAAATTTTATTGTACTTTTGCAGGAGTATTTTTAAGAAAGGCTGGAATAATTCTAAGATAAGATGCATATGGATTCATTATTTCTACTGCAGTTTGCATGTTTCATATTCATGCTCCTCAATGCTGCCATCGTGGCAGTCTCTCATCTGCATGTAAAATGGGAGAGCGAGCGTTATGAGCGTTCACGCTGGATGATTGTTGCCGCCATGATAGGACTGGCGATACAATATATGATGCAGATGTATTTTGGTTTCCGTGCTGCAGACGATGGTCTGGGGGCGGTCATCAACATCCTCGTCTATACCCCCTGTTTCTCGCTCATCTCGATGGGTATCTATAACTTAGAGGCTCCCCGTATCAGTTGCCGGAAGATGAACCGTGTGTGCGGTGGCATTTATGCTGTTATCCTTCTGGTCTTTTGCGTGAGTATCTATCTCCATCAAAGTCTGTTTATCCGAGAAGGACTCTATCTGATGCTCGCCCTGTTTGGTGGAAGTGTAGTCTATTGCATATCCATGATAATGAGAGAGATACTAAGACGTAGGAAAATGCTGGAAACAATGACGGCAACGGATATGTTGCCCTACGTGAGATTTTCGCATGCCAGTGTTTTCATTCTTTTGCTTGCATCTCTCATCATGCCGGTTGCTATCCTGTCTACTTCCTTATTATTTATAGTAGGTCCTCTGGCATTGCTAGCCGTATTGTTCTTCAACCTTACGTTCGTAGCCCTCGGCTGCAGCTATATTCCTACGGACGAACTTCTGGATGCGGAAGTTGAAAGCAGTGGGGTGGTGGAAATGGAAGAAATGAATTATGGGGGAACTGAAGAGCGCAGAATTCTGATACAGAACAAGCTTGATGAATGGTGTGCGCATTTGGGATATAAGGACTGTACGGTGAATATACTGACTCTCAGCCGTGAACTTGGTATTTCCAGGTATGATTTGTCTTTCTACTTTGAGCACTGTCTGAAGTCTACTTTCAGAACATGGCTCAGTGAGATACGTTTCGATGTGGCAAAGAAGATGATGCTGGAAAGGCCAGACTATAGCAATGACATCATTTCCCTGGAATGCGGCTTCTCTTCCCGCACCTATCTGTACCGTATTTTCAAGGCGAAGGAAGGTTGCACTCCTACTGAATGGAGAGCCGAACAGGCAGTCACGGAAAAGTCTGTCTGATATTGCCTAATTCGTGTGGTAATATTGCCTAATTCGTGTGGTAATATTGCCCAATTCGTGTAGCTTATTTTGGGCACTCGTTGCCCGTGCTATGGGCAATAAGTGCCCAAAGCCTGGTCTGCCGATGCCCAGGCTTTGGTCTCTCGATGCCCAGGCTTTGTTCACTGAGTGCTCACACCTTGTTCACTGAGTGCTCAGGCTTTGGTCGTGCGTGATGTTTAAACATTCATGCTGCGTGATAATTTCTATTGATTGTATCTTGTCAGCGCTTCCTTCACCATTTTGCCCCATGGCTTGATAAGGTCTGGAGTCCAGTTGCCGGTGGCTTTGGCACGAGGAAGGAGCATGGAGCAGGTTTCGTCTTTATCGCTTACCGACCAGTTTACCCAGCTCACCTTATACTTCTCCATCACATCAAGCCATTTCTGATATTCTTCAGGTGCTAGAGGACCATTGCCTGATGCCTCCATGCCCGCACACTCCGATACAAATACGGGAAGACCGCTCTTGACGGCAGCTTCCAACTTGTCGCGCAAATAATCCTTGTGGGTGGCAGCATAGAAATGAAGAGTGTACATTACATTGCTTACTCCCTCTATCGGACTCTGCGCCACGATGTCTATGTCCTGATCCCAATGAGGACAGCCCATCAGGATGATGTTGTCGGGATCATACTTTCTGATTTCTGAGATAATGGTCTTGGCATAGACTTTGAGATCTTCCCATTTGTCCTCGATAGGTTCGTTGTAGAGTTCGTAGAGAACGTTGGGATACTTGCCGTATTTCTGTGCCATCTTTCCAAAGAAAGCCTTGGCTTCCTCGGTGTGCATCTTGTGGGCATGCCAGTCGATGATAACGTAAGTGTCGTTCTTGATGGCTGCATCAACTACCTGGGTGATGCATTTCATGGCAAAATCGGGATTCTCCAGATAGTTGTCTTCTATTTGAATGCCCATGGCTGCACGAATAATGTTGGCATGCCAATCGTTAGCGAGCCACTTCACGGCTTGCTTGTTGTAGAATCGTGGCCAGATGTTGTGCCATCCCAGGCTTACGCCTCTCAATACTACAGGATTTCCACTTTGGTCGCACAATTGTGCACCTTTTACTTGCAGGTGTCCCCATTGCTTAACAGGGTTTGCTGCATACAATTGCGCCATGCAGAAGATGGCGGCGATAATGGTCATTAGTTTTTTCATTATGTTTTATAAATGATTAATGTATAATTTGCCGATAATTCGACTTTTATTGCTGCAAAGTTACAATTTTTATTCGAATTGACCAAATGAAATGATTAAAAGTTGTAAGAAGGAGAGAAAAACAAGAATGGATAAACAATTAATAAGGAAGGACGGATAAATAAGGAAGGATGGATAAATAAAGAAGGATGGATAAATAAAGAAGGATGGATAAATAAAGAAGAATGGATTGATACTAATGGCGACTGTATAAATGAAAAAGCCTTCTGAAATTTCTTTCAGAAGGCTCTTGCGGAGAGAGAGGGATTCG
>ERZ1026852.1149-NODE-1149-length-14668-cov-18.745090_pt1 | contig 14668 bp, 7 predicted proteins | sample MGYA00380156_ERZ1026852 | MGnify/ENA primary metagenome ERZ1026852 (study PRJEB33269, sample SAMEA4719792) | human gut metagenome | biome: human-associated habitat; feature: organic feature; material: feces | place: Cameroon | collected 2013-10 ...
GGGAACGAGTAACAGGGCAAAAGTACGCTCTCTGCTTTGAAGGAACAAATAATTAAGACGATTTTTTTACGTTTTGTGTTGAAGAACATAAATGCGCTTGTTTTACGCGTATATACATATAATATATATATGAGCACGCTGGGGGGCATTAATTATCATGTAATTTATCGTTAACTATTCAAACTGCAATTTGTGACTATAGGTAAGAAATCTTGACGTTCTAAATGTGACGTTCTAAAAAAACACTGAGGAAGATATGAGGGGTAAAAGGGAGTATTTTGAAAATACTGAGGGAGAAAAATGAAAACACTGAGGGAGAAATTTAAAAACACTGAGGGAGCGATAAATCTCTTGCACTGTGTTTTTGAGTTTTTTCAACGATGTTTTTGCGTTTTGAAGGCCTTTTTGTGGGTGTTTTTGCGAAAAATGGGCGAAAAGCAGCTATCATGGAGATTTTCTTAAGTACTTTGCATTTCTAAAAGTATTGATTTTCAATTAGTTGCAAAATTTACCTACTTAACTACGCATGATTAAACTACAACTGAGGGGCAGACCTTTGGTCTGCGAATAAGAGAATGGTGAGCTAAAAATAGCTGACTCATGACTCTTTATTCGCAAGCCAGAAGGCCTGCCCCTTAGTTGCTGAATAGTACACATGCGTACTATATAATGTACTTTATAATGTACACATATAATTAATATATATATGTTACTTCACAATGATGAGGAAGTAGTTCTTCTTACCACGCTGAACAAGAAGATACTTGCCGTCAATGAGGTCGTCAGAATTGATTTCCTGATCGAAAGCAGCAAGTTTTTCTTTGTTAAGGCTTACGCCACCACCCTGGGTGAGCTTACGCATTTCACCCTTTGAAGCGAAACACTTGGTGGTTTCGGCAAAGAGGTCAACAGCCTTGGCTCCAAGAGCTTGATCCTTGGCTACCTCGAATTGGGGTACACCATCGAATACGCTGAGAAGCGTAGCTTCATCAAGTTTTAAGAGGCTATCTTTAGTAGCCTTGCCGAAGAGAATGTTTGAGGCTTCGAGGGCCATTTCATAGTCTTCACGACTGTGTACCATACAGGTAACCTCTTCGCCCAACTTCTTCTGAAGGAGACGACGACCTGGGTCGGCACGATGTTCGGCAATGAGGGCTTCAATCTCATCGTGCTCAAGTGAGGTGAAGATCTTGATATAACGTTCTGCTTCTTCGTCGCCTACGTTGAGCCAGAATTGGTAGAACTTGTAAGGAGTGGTGTAACGACGGTCGAGCCAAACGTTGCCTTGCTCCGTCTTACCAAATTTCTTACCGTCGGCCTTGGTAATAAGCGGACAAGTGAGGGCATAAGCATCAGCTTCAGCACCAAGAGTACGACGAATAAGTTCGGTACCAGTGGTGATGTTGCCCCATTGGTCAGAACCACCCATTTGGAGTTTGCAATTCTTCGTCTCATAGAGGTGGAGGAAGTCGTAACCCTGTAAGAGCTGGTAGGTAAACTCTGTGAATGAAAGTCCGTCGCGTGCTTCACCATTCAAGCGTTTCTTCACGCTATCCTTAGCCATCATATAGTTGACAGTAATGTGTTTACCAATCTCGCGTGCGAAATCGAGGAAGGTGAAGTCCTTCATCCAGTCGTAGTTGTTAACCAATTCGGCTGCATTGGGAGCATCAGAATCGAAGTCGAGGAAGTGAGAGAGTTGCTTCTTGATACAAGCAACGTTGTGGCGAAGAATGTCTTCGGTAAGGAGGTTACGCTCGGCACTTTTGCCTGAAGGGTCGCCAATCATACCTGTTGCACCACCTACGAGTGCTAATGGCTTGTGGCCCGCACGCTGGAAGTGGCGGAGCATCATTACAGAGCAGAGATGGCCAATGTGTAAAGAGTCGGCCGTTGGGTCGATACCTACATAGGCTGTTGTCATGCCTTTTTCGAGCAATTCTTCAGTGCCCGGCATCATTTGGTGCAACATGCCGCGCCATTTGAGTTCTTCTACAAAATTCATCGTATGTTATTTGTTATTACTTTTCTTTATTTTGAGATGCAAAGTTAGTGCAAGGTGAGCGCAATAAAAAGGGAAAAAGCATTTTTTTCCTTTTTATTGCCTAGCCATAGTCTAACTTCGACTTTCCTCTATTTGCTTTTTCGTTAAGCCTGTATACTTCATTACCAAACTAAGCTGCATTCCATCTGCCAACATGGTACGTGCCACTTCTATTTGTTGTAGAAGTTTACCTTCTTCGCGACCCTCTGCACGACCCTCTGCACGACCTTCAGCGCGACCTTCTGCACGACCCTCTGCACGACCTTCTGCACGACCCTCTGCGCGACCTTCTTCGCGACCTTCTGCACGACCTTCTGCACGACCTTCTGCACGACCCTCCTCGTAACCTTCATCACGACTAGTGTCGAAAAGACTCTTCATATGACGAACAGATTCCATGTGGCGAAAATAGGCTTGCCTATCATCTTCGGAAAGGGCATCAACACGTAAGCGCTCACGAGCTTCAGGAAGTCCTGCTGCTTTTGCCTCTTTACTTATTTGTCCTGTTTTTAGAAAGGAAATCCATTCGTCAAGCGGTGTTTTAGCTACAGAGTCAAAATCGTTTACACGCAATACGTAATATTCGGGAAAGAGCATACCTGCATCTTTACGACGTAGTATATCTTTTTCTTTTTTTCCAAAGAACTTTTCATTTTGACGTACTGAGAGTTTTAATGTATCATGCGGTGCATGTATGCCCTTAAACTCTGTCCTGCCATGATAAACGTAATCTTTACCTTGTCCTAGTTCAAAATAGACAATATTGATGGAATACACTTTGCGCACCTCATCATAGGGCTTGCCTAAACCGATGTATTCTGTGATGGCTTTTGACACTCCATATAGCATGCGATGAAAGTAAGATAGCTCGCGGCTATTCTGCACTTCAATAATGCAGAGTTCGCCGCCTTCGCTCTCTGCAAAGATATCGACACGATTGTATTTGTCTTCATCATCTTCTTGATTGCTTTCGCTCTCAAGGAATCGGTGAATTTTTATTCCTTTACCAATAAGTGAGGATAAGAATCCCTCTAACACCACATAATTGGCCTTATTGCGCAAGAGGCGTTTCATCGCCCAGTCAAAACGTATATAGTTTTCTCCATTTTGTATCATAGGTTCTTATTTTTTTAGAGTTGATAGTTATCTACGTCCGAAGAAGTAGGGGCGTCGGGGTTGTGGACGCGGAGTGATGGGTTTGGGATTGAGTTCGGGATAGGCTATGCGCGTATGGTAGATTGTCTTGATACTCTCTACGAGTACGCGCTTGGCATCGGCAATATCGCGGAAGGTGATAGGACACTCGCGGAAGTAGCCTGCCTGCACTTGTCCGTCGACGATGCGGTCGACCAACTCTTTGATACTCTCCTCGGTGTATTCCTTGAGCGAACGTGACGATGCTTCAACGGCATCGCACATCATGAGAATGGCTTGTTCGCGCGTGAAAGGGTTGGGGCCAGGATAAGTAAAGAGTTTGGGGTCAGGCTGCTCGCCTTGATGTTTATTTTGCCACTGTATATAGAAATACTTTACTTGTGAACGTCCGTGATGAGTACAGATGAAGTCACGTATCACTTTGGGCAGGTGATATTTATCCGCTAAACGAAGACCTTCTGTCACGTGGCTGATGATGATTTGTGCAGAACGCTCTTCGCTGAGTTCATCGTGTGGGTTGACACCCGTTTGATTTTCGGTAAAGAACGCGGGGTTGACCATTTTACCTATATCATGGTAAAGTGCTCCCGTACGCACCAACTGAGGTTTGGCTCCAATCTTATCGGCCACCTCGGCAGCGAGGTTGGCCACTTGCAAGGAGTGAACAAAGGTGCCTTGTGCCTTCTTAGCCATAAGGCGGAAGATTATATTGTTCGTATTGGAAAGTTCGACCAACGTTACGCTTGAAGTGAAGCCAAACGTCTTCTCCAACAGATAGAGTAGGGGATAGGCAAAGAGTAGGAGAACACCATTTACACCATTATATATATAGATAGAACGATCGATGTGGCTCCAATCGACGCCTTGTGAAAGGTCGAAACCGAGCATAATGGTGGTGGACGTGAGGAAGGCGTAAAGGGCTACACGTAGGAGTTGCGAACGTTCGCTCAAGTCGCGAAGGGCATAGATAGCAGTCATGCCCGCCATGAATTGTACGACCACAAACTCGTAGTTAGAGTGAAGGGCAAAAGAAGAAAGCACGACGCTGCACACCATGGCCATGAAGGCGGTGCGAGAATCCATGAAGGTGCGCACAAAGATGGGCACCATGGCGTAAGGCACCATATAGACGCTAAACGTCTTATGATCGACCATGAGATAGGTAATCAAGGGGAAGATAGCTACTAGCGACGATAGGAGCAATATGCTATGAGGTGAATAAAGATAGTCGCGCCGATAGAGGCGGAGGTAGTAGACAAATGAACCTAAAATGCACGACACAAAGATAACCTGTCCGAGGAGCACCTGCCAAAAGCCTTCTGAAGGGTCATTGCGACGCACTGTCTCACGCTCGAAGGATTGTAGTATCTTATATTGGTCGGCCGACACAATCTCACCACGATCGATGATGCGCTGTCCACTTTGTACCATACCTGCTGCGGGAGCAACGGAGGCGATGAGGTCCTCACGTGCGGTGCTTGTCTTGGCACTATCAACGAGTAGGTTGGGGGCGAGGTATTGATTGAGGTTACAACGGGCTATTATCTCGCGTGGAAACTGTGTACTGTCGCAATGTACGATGTATTCGTAGGCCGAACGGGTAGAGTAGAGTTCGGTAAGAGAACGTGAGAGGGCTTCAGTGCCTTCGACTACACGAATGCCTGTAATGCGATCTTTGGCCATCTGTGAAAGGTCGGCCGAGTTGACAATACCCGCTTGATAGACAGCTGCCATGAGTCGTTCGATGTGAGGCAAGAAGCGTGCTGGCACATCGTTGAACGCACCATTGACAAAGTCGTTATGAAAGGCGGCTATTTGGCGTTGGGCTATTTGAGCATTCTCAACATAGAAGGGTTGAAAGTTGGCCAAAGCACTATCGCTTTCGGCTTCAACCTCTTGTTGCGTCTTATATATTGGGAAGTCAAAGGTGGCTATGAGTGAGTTGTAGCGCCAGGGGCGTCCTTGCTCGTATTCGTAGCCAAACTTGGTTTCGCGTGGCAAGAAGTAGACAAGTAGCGCCACGACTACCAACACGGCACCTACGAGTGTCATTCCGCCCTTTAACTTTGATTTTGCTTCGAATTTAAACATGGCAAACGATATTTTTAATGTGCAAATGCATGGTTAATGTGCAAATGTGCGAATGTGCAAATGTGCAAATGGTCGCTTTTACTTGCTGTGTTTTAATGACATTGCATCATTCCTTTTCTTAAAACTCAGTAAATAAAGGCGACCATTTGCACATTTGCACATTCGCACATTTGCACATTAACCATGCATTCACACTTTAATTAGTTTTCTTCTTCTCCCGTTAATTCATCGGGGAGAGAGGCTGAGGGGGTAAGTCCCTTCTTGCGCCAACCCTCTAATTGACTGATGATGTTGCCACGACCTGTGGTGAGTTGGCGTTGTGCATCATCGTAGGTGCGGTGCAGTTGGTCGATAGAGTTGCCTATCTTTACAAAGTTTTGGGCAAAGGTACTAAACTTTTTATAAAGTTTCTCGGCTGAGGTGTAAATCTCGTTAACCGAACGGCTTTGTAACTCACTCTGCCACAGATTGTAAGCCAGCTGAAGGGCCATGAGAAGGTTGGTGGGGTTGATAAGGATAACGTGTTGCTTGTAAGCTTCAGTGGGCAGTGTAGGGTCGGCCGTCACGGCAGCTACATAGGCGGCTTCGCCAGGAATGAACATTAAAACGTAACCAATACTATCCTTTACCAACTTGCTATAATTCTTATCGGCCAATTCCTTAATATGTTGACGCACACTGCGTAAGTGCTCTTTCATGAGGCGGTCTTGCTCAAGGGCATCGTCGGCAGCCACGTATTCGGTAAAGGCTTTGAGTGATACCTTAGAGTCAATAATAACGTTGCGACTTTGCGGTAGGTGAACCACTACATCGGGTATAGCTACGGAGCCACGTCCGTCAGCTACGTGGCTTTGCAACGTATAGTCGCGGCCTTCAGTGAGACCTGATACAGAAAGTAGGTTGGCCAATACAGCTTCGCCCCAATTGCCTTGCAACTTGGTGTTGCCTTTAAGAGCTTTGGCAAGGTCGTCGGCTTCGCGACCAAGCGACTGCGTCTGTTCGACGAGGGCTTTGATATAACCATCGAGTGAGGCGTGCCCTTTTACAAACTGCGTGCGAAAGGCTTCGATGTCGTGACCAAGAGGTTTGAGTAAGGCTTCGAGCGAGTTGACGTGTTGTTCGCGTAGGGCATCGCCTTGTGTGCGCATCATTTCGACGGACATGGCTTTAAACTCAGCACGTAGGGCTTGCGCCTGTTTGCGCATGGCCTCGTCAGCATGTTGTTGTTCGGCCTTGAGTTGCGCTTTAGCAGCTATGGCCTCGCGCTGCGAACGCAAGGTGCCAATGGCATAACCGGCAATGAGGGAGAGGAGGGAGAGGAGAAAGTAGAGCATTCCTTCTTTTTTATTTTGATTGACAAGTTAACAAGTTGACGAGTTGACAAGTAAGTTACCTTCAAACTTACCCGTTAACTCGTCAACTTGTTAACTTGTCAACTAAAAGATCTCGTCAACTAAGAATTAGAACAAACTTGCCAAATAGGCTACTAATGGGATACTAATGACGGAGAGCAAGGTGGTAAAGAAGAGACCTTGCGTCATTACGCGCTCGTCCTTACCATATTGTAGGCAGAGCATGATGCCATTGGTGGCGACAGGCATGGCACTCAACACAACAGCTACGTCGCTCACAAAGGGATTGATTCCCATCAGAGCTAATACGCCACCTACGGCTAAGGGGAGAATGAAGAGGCGAAGCAGCGTCATGGAATAGACAAAACGATTACCTAACATATCGCGCACAGGTATGTGGCTCAAACTGGAACCGATGATAAGCAGCGCACAAGGAGTGGTGAGGTCGCCTAAGAGGTGAAACCACTCTCCCACGGGCGTGGGTATCTGAATGCGTGCCACAGCGATTACTACAGCAATGAGCGAAGCTACAACGCAAGGCGATAATATGAGTCGGGGCGAGAAGGCACTCTTAGCTTTGCCTCCATTTATAAACGATACTCCGATAGTGAAGACTAAGAGGTTGAAGGGAATATTGAGTACAGAGGCGCAAAACACGGCCTTGGAGCCGAACACGGCATCGCACACAGGGTAGCCAATGAAGCTGACGTTGCCAAAGGCTAACATAAAGCGACTGATACCTATTCGGGCTTTGTTTACCTTAAATAAGTGGGGTATGAGATAAGCCAAACCGATGAGTACAATGTAATTGACTACGGCCACTACGGCAAGTGAGATGAGTTCGGAGTTTTCGAATGCGAGGTCTTTGCCCATAACCGATGCCAAGATAAGTGCTGGCATGGATATGTTCATAATAAAGATAGAGAGCTTGCGGTCGAGATCGCCCGCCCACAAATTACGCTTGGCCGCAAAGAGTCCGACCAACACAATGCCGAATATCATCAGCATTTGGGTAATGATGTGCAAGATGTCCATTAAGGGAGGGTTATGAGTTTAGTTAGTTTAATGAGTTTAGTTAGTTTAATAAGTTTAATGAGTTTAGTTAGTTTAATAAGTTGGTCAGTCTGCAGTTCATAAACTTATTAAACTCACTCAACTTATCAACCTTGAATAAGATATCCGCCTTCGTTGCCACCTTCGGGGCCAAGTTCGATGATATGGTCAGCACACTTGATAACATCAGGATTGTGTTCAATCACTACGATACTATGGCCTCGCTCAATCAAGGCATTAAAGGCGTGGAGCAGACGGTTGATGTCGTGAAAGTGAAGACCTGTGGTTGGTTCGTCGAAGATGAATAGCGTAGGTACAGAACGTTCCAAACCTAAATAATAGGCCAGCTTGACACGCTGGTTTTCACCGCCCGAAAGGGTAGAACTGGATTGGCCTAACTTGATGTAGCCCAAACCCACGTCTTGTAAAGGACGCAAACGGCTGACAATCTTCTTCTGACCATGTTCGGAAAAGAACTCAATGGCTTGGTTGACAGTCATCTCAAGCATATCGTAGATATTCTTACCCTCATACTTTACCTCAAGCACGTCGCTCTTGAAGCGCTTGCCATGACAACTCTCACACTCAAGTACTAAGTCAGCCATAAACTGCATCTCGACCTTTACTACACCGTCGCCCTTACACTCCTCACAACGGCCGCCATCGGCATTGAACGAGAAGTAAGCTGGTGTAAAGTCCATTTGCTTGGCCAATGGCTGCGCAGCCATGAGTTTACGTATCTCGTCATACGCTTTGACGTAAGTGACGGGATTAGAACGCGAAGAACGACCGATAGGATTTTGATCAACAAACTCAATGGCCTGCACGGCATCAATGTCGCCTGACAGTCGGCGGAACTCGCCTGGACGATCGGCCACCTCATCTTTAGCCCGCTTGAGAGCCCGATAGAAGATGTCGCGCACGAGGGTAGACTTACCCGAACCACTTACACCTGTCACGACCGTCAGCACGTTGAGAGGGAAGGTTACATCAATGCCCTTCAAATTGTTCTCGCGTGCTCCCTCAACTATGATGCTACGATTCCACGTGCGATGAGTCGTAGGTACGGGGATTTGTTCGCGGCCATATAGGTAGTTGAGCGTGTGTGAGTAATATACCCCCTTCTCCTTATCAAAGAGTTCGGGGTGACACTGCAAGAGTTCATTCTCGTTCTTCATAAAAGGGCCAGCGTACACCACTTGTCCGCCTAATCGGCCCGCTTCAGGACCTATATCTATAATATAGTCAGCCGCACGCATAATCTCTTCATCGTGTTCAACCACGATAACCGTATTTCCCAAGTCGCGCAACTCCTTCAATACGTTGATAAGGCGACGCGTGTCGCGTTGATGAAGGCCAATGCTCGGTTCGTCAAGAATGTAGAGCGAGCCGACCAATGAAGAACCTAACGATGTGGCAAGGTTGATGCGCTGACTCTCACCACCCGAAAGCGTATTAGAGAGGCGGTCGAGCGTGAGGTAGTTGAGTCCTACTTCAGAGAGAAAGTGCAGACGACTCTTTATCTCATTCAGCAATCGCTTGGCCACAGCTGCATCGTGTTCACTGAGTTCGAGCTGGTCGAAGAAGGGAACTAACTCCTTGATAGGCAGTTGTACCAATTCCGTGATACTACGGCCGCCCACTTTGACGTATTCTGCATCTTTCTTCAAGCGCGAACCGTGGCACTCAGGACAAACCGTCTTGCCACGATAGCGCGCCAGCATGACACGATATTGTATCTTGTACTGATTGCGCTCTAACATGCGAAAGAAAGCATCAATGCTTACTTGCTCTTCTTCAGGTAATCGTTGTTCGGCCGCATCGCCATGCCAAAGCATGTCCTTCTGTTTGCGCGTAAGTTTATAATAAGGTTCGAAGATAGGAAACCCATTTTTTCGCACCGAGCAACGACGTATAAACTCATTCTTCCACTCTCCCATCTTCTCACCTCGCCAACACATCACAGCACCATCCATAAGGCTCTTCGATGTGTCAGGCACAACGAGGTGTTCGCTAATGCCCATTACGCGGCCAAAGCCCTCGCAGCGCTCGCAAGCGCCTATGGGCGAGTTGAACGAAAACATATTGTCGTCAGGTTCGCGGAATGTAATGCCATCGGCCTCGAAGCGAGTAGAAAAGGTGTGAAGAATACGGGCTGGATAGAAGCGAAGCATACACTGTCCGTCACCCTCGAAGAAGGCCGTCTCTGCTGAGTCGGCTAAACGCGAAAGCACGTCTTTGTCATCACTTACCGAAAGGCGATCAATCAACAGATTGAGTTGCGAGAGCGAGTAGTACACAGCCTCAGGCGTGGGAGCTGGCAAAGCCTCATCGTGTGGTGCATCGTCAACGACTACTTGCCCCGCCTTCAATTGTTCGGCAAAGTCCTCAATGCGCACCATTTCGCCGTCAACGTCGAGACGTGAGAGTCCTTGTTGAAGGTCGATGCTGAGCTGCTGGAGCAAGGTACGTTCTTGACGCACTCGCATAGGAGCAAGTACGGTAAAGCGCGTGCCCATAGAGTAAGAGTGCATGCAGTCAATCACGTCCTGCACGGTGTGGCGCTTCACCTCCACACCACTTATAGGCGAGAAGGTGTGACCTATGCGTGCATAAAGCAGACGAAGATATTCATATATCTCGGTGCTGGTGCCCACGGTCGAACGCGGATTACGACTCGTCACGCGCTGTTCGATAGCAATAGCAGGGGGAAGTCCTTTTATGTAGTCACACTCAGGCTTGTGCATACGGCCCAAGAATTGACGTGCATAGGCTGAAAGGCTCTCAACATAGCGTCGTTGACCCTCGGCATACAATGTATCGAAGGCCAACGACGACTTACCCGAACCACTGAGTCCGGTTATAACGATGAGTTTGTCACGCGGTATGTCAATATCCACGTTCTTGAGGTTGTTTACCCTCGCTCCCTTTACCTGTATCGTTTCGTTCATACCTTATTGCTTTCACTAAAGGTGCAAAATTACAGATTTCATTTGAAAAACCTTCATGAACGCAAGAAGGATTGCAGTTTACCTATATATTTAGCGGCCTCTCCCCCTCATCCCTTCCCCGGCCGGGGAGGGGGTGAGGGGGAGAGGCCGCTAAATAGCAATTTAATAAAAAAGCCAAGATAGAGGTGTAGACCTTATCTTGGCTTTCTATGATTAATGTGTATAAGCGATTACTTCACTGCTATCTTGAAGCGTTGAATGCTGTTCGCATCAGTCTTCTGCAAGATGTAAGTGCCAGTGGGCAAGCCCTTGATAGCTTCGGCAGGCGTGATGGCCTTGCCACTCTTCAAGGCAACACCATTGAGAGCAAATATGGTGATGTCGGCAGGAGCAACGTTGATGCCAGCAATGCCTGTCTGCAAGGTATTGTTGACAGTCAGTACAACGTACTTGTCGGCTGCGCCACGTGAAGCCAACTTAACGTATGCTTCATGAACGCCTTCAGCATCAGAGTTGAAACGAACAGTGAATACACCACCCTCTGCAGGGAGTTCACTCTCAGAGAGTTTAAACTTGCTCTTATTAGCACCTCCCAAGGTGAGTTTGATAGGTTCAGTCAAGTTCTGAGTCGTTACGGTTACCTCGTCTGATGTAGCATCTTGGCCCTTAATAGCTTCGAAAGCAAGCGTTGCGACATCAGTGCGAACGACTGGAAGGTCGGTGCGACCGAAACTTACATCGTCAATGTAGTAAGTAGCAGCGTTGTTACGACCGCGTGTACTCTTAAAGCGGAAGGCCATAAAGAAGGTGTCAGCAATGGGCTGGTCGGTGAGGTCGACGTGATATTCAAACCATTCACCGCTCTCGTCCTTTGTTGAAGGCATTGTGAAGCCGCCAACGGGACTGATGTACATCTCACCATCAGTGAGATCGATGTAGCAGAGCTCGAGTTGGTCTGTCTGCTCGTCTGTCAAATAGTCACCGCGAACGCGGAAGGTGAAAACCTTTGAAGCAGCATCCTTAAAGTTAAGGGCAGGTGTAACGAGCATCATCTCAGCTTCTGTCTCGTCACCGTCCTCTACCTTAGAGTCGTAAGCCGTTACCTTTGCTACGTGTTCGCCAGCTGACTCGTCCGTATCGCTGAACGTATAGTTCCACCAAGCACGTGTGCCCTTTGTAGCAATGTTCTTCCAACCGTCAATAGCGAGAGGCTTATTCTTCTCGCCCTTATCAAAGTGTTCGTTGAGCAATGTTGTGGGATTAGAAGGATCGAGCGGAAGGAGGTCACCCTCAGTCGGTTTGTCAGGCGTTGTATTGTCCGTAGCTACACCCTTAATAGGAATGTGTAACTCATCAGCGCCCAAAGTAGTAACGATGAGTTCGTTGTCGTAAGTGCCAGCACTCAGCGGAACGAAAGAAATCTTTACAGAAGTGTTGGCATTCTTCATCAACATAGAAGAACTGATGCGGAACACGTCAGCACTGACCAACTTAACGTGTGCATAGTCGGGCAAGTTAGCCGTCTGGATCACGATTGTCTGTTCTGCCGTTTCGCCAGCCTTTGCTTCAAAGTTTACGCTTTCAACGTTGGCCTTAACAACGGGCGGATTTTGCTCGTCAATGGCGTAGGCTGAGAGGGTAATAGATTGTGAGAGTGTAGGCACTTCGGGGCAGTCGATAAAGACACGTGCACTGTGCTTGCCAATGGCTGTCGGGTTATAAGAGATGACAACATCTGTTTCACTTGTTCCCTTCTTAATCTCCGTTACCGAAGTGGCAAACATAGCGCGGTTAGCACCTGTAATCTCAAGCGTAGTAGCTGCGGGCATGTTCTTCGCGCTGATGTGAATGGTACCCACCTCAGTGGTTTGACCTACCTTGCCAGCCGCCATGTCGAACTGAGCGGGTGTAATGGTAAGTTCGGGGTTGCCAACTACTTCAGGTGTCTTGATGTCCTCAGCACTACGTGGTGCAATGATCACTGCACCCGTTGAGGTAGAGAGGCCTACGAGGTCGATCGCTTCCGTAGGAATAGCCGTACCGATAAGCGAAGTGCCCTTGAATATACGCATCTTAGCCGTTTCAGTACCATCGCTCAGCGTAGGTTGTGTCATGCCTTCAGCGAAAGTTTCGCTATCAGACGTAACGGTTACGCCATTAATGCGCACGAGTTTGTTCAAGTAATTCTTAGGAGTAGCCTTTACTTCAGCGAGGGTAGCAACAGTGGGTTCAATCTCATTGTTGGTGCTGAGCACGTTGCCCATTGCCGCTTGTCCCATAAATGATTCGGGAGTGAGCGTAGTTACACCCCAACTGCTACTAACTGTTCCAAAGAAGCCAGAAAGTTTGTCGCCTACATTAGGCATTTTTAAATTTTCATTCGCAATAACAGTTGCAGCAGTAGCATCTTGAACGTAGATGCGGTTGGCCGTATTGTCAATAAAACTTACCACAGCCTCGCCTGTATAGCGATATACTTCATAATTGTCACTGCTCTTAGCATTGAGTTCGCTGAGCGTTGCTACGTCGGTGAGTGAAAGGGCATTGTAACTATAGTTAACCTCCACTGTTTCAGCGCCTTCGCTGCTATAAGATACCTTTACAGTACCCTCACCAGCTTCGGTAGGATCAAACGTAAAAGTGAGTTGTGCACCCTCTGTGCTCTCTACATCTTCTTTGCTAAGAGTGGTCTTATCAGCTGTCACACCTGTGCCTTCAATTGCAACCGTCACGTCGCTGATCAAATCTGCGCCCTTCACGGTGATAGTCTTAGTAACGGGATAGCCTACGTAAGTATCAGCCAAGAAGGTATCGTTCTTGTTAACGCTGATAGTAGGCGTAGCGGGTTGAGGTGTGTCACCACCACTGCTTTCACCGAAGAGGCCAGCATAGGTCTGAGCAATGCGAAGTGCGCCTACATACATTTCTGGACCTTGGTTCGAAGCATTAGAACCTTGACGAAGTTCGAAGCCCTGCAGGCCATAATTGCCAACTGAAGAACCTGTAGCACTTACATCAAATTCTGCACTTGCTTCTTTAGGCTCATTGGTAAAGTCGGTTGGATTAACATAGAGTTTTACCTCGTCTTTACCATCGCTAGTCTTTACACCATACTTTACGACTACAAGTTGGGTAGTGTTGAGTGCAAAAGTTCCTTCTGCTAACACGGCTGTGGAACTGCCACGCGAGATTCCGATTTTATAGGAATTATCGTCGGCTTTAACAATGAAGAGGCGACCAAGTTCTGTTGAACTGAAGTATTTTCCAGCCTCAGCCTCGCCAACATTGTACTTCTTAGTGCGAACGAGCAAACTCATAACATAGTTTTGAGGAGAAGGAGCATCTTGCGTAGGCAACTTCGTCACATTAATGAGGGCCGTATAATAAACATAGCCACTCTTTATACCTTCATCGTTCGAGTCGAAGCGTGTGCAGAGGTCCTGGCCTGAAACAGTCGGTGTCATCTGAATGCACTTGCCCTTTACGCCACCAGGATAGTTGGCATACTCAAGCGTCTTGTTCACCACTTGAATAGGAGCAGCTGTATTAATGCCATACTGTGTCCACTTGTCTTGGTTGAGCAAGTCGCCCTCGTCATAGTCAAAGTCTTCTTGATACTTAATGGTAGTGCTTCCACCGTCGCCACCTGACGATAAATCCTGGGCCGCTGCCACAACGGGCACAGTCAATAACGCAATGAGCAAAAGCCATAAGTGTGATAGTTTTTGGTAAACTTTTCTCATACAGGTATTTTTTAGGTTATTATTAATAATGTGTTATCATTGTATGCTTAAAGAAATGTCATTTTTATCATTTAAAAAGACTTTTCGTGTGCTAAAATCTAAAAAAATAATGATATAACCAACTTTTTGACAATAAAAATACGTTTACGTTCGATAAACTGCAATTTGTCTGCCTAATTGGGGGGCGGGTTTTCAACCCGCGGCAGCAGCATGCTTTGAACATGCTACTTATAGTCGCTTAGCGCGAGAACATACATAACATACAATTTAACATACTTA
>ERZ1026852.1166-NODE-1166-length-14512-cov-7.232483_pt1 | contig 14512 bp, 15 predicted proteins | sample MGYA00380156_ERZ1026852 | MGnify/ENA primary metagenome ERZ1026852 (study PRJEB33269, sample SAMEA4719792) | human gut metagenome | biome: human-associated habitat; feature: organic feature; material: feces | place: Cameroon | collected 2013-10 ...
CTTGAAAAGCTTTCGTTTTTCGCGACATTTGGTATCTTATCATACCTTGTCGGTATCTGTCAACAGCTTTTTCAAAAACTTTTTAAGTCTTATCGGAAGCTGTTTCGTTGTCTTGGCACTGCCGCAACAACGAAACTGAGTATATCACCCTATCTTCCACTTGTCAACACTGTTTTTTATTTTTTTCAAAAAATATCTACAATAGTTGAATTGTATATTCATTTGATGCATTTTTAAGACGAAGTGCTATCGTCTGTACAACACCTGCCACATCTTCGTTTACTTCCAGTAATAATACCAGTTCCTGTGTCTGTCCGGGTTCCAGTGTCTCCGCATAGGTAGACATGTCATTCGGCAGCATGGTAGTCAGCGCATTTGCTCTGATGCTGTCATTCACTGTAATAATATATCTGGAATTCGTATTCAGCAGATCTATCGTCTCTTCCTGCTCTGATCCATTTGTCAGATGAAATCTGAGTACCAGCAATTTCTTCCCCATGGATGCATCCAGTGCAAAATACTCCTCCGCAGCCCCGTCCTCAGGATAAGAATCTGCTACCATATAATCCTCATAGGTAATGCTGACACCTTCCGGCAGACCAAAAAAATCTTCCATACTGGCAGTAATCTCTTCCTGCGCCGTGGGCATCGCCACTTCCGTGGTACCGGTGCTACCCGTCTCTTCCGCTTTTTCCTCTTCCTGCGATGCTTTTGCTGCTTCCTTTTCCAATTTGGCGATCACCACTTCGGGATCTACCAGGCGGCTGCGATTATTGGCATCGTATTTTAACAGTGTCACTGCCGCATATTCTCCAATCCGCTGGGATTCCTCTTCCGTCAGATCCGGGATCTCGTTGCCGCAGGCTGTCATGGATAACATCATTGCACATAATAAGGCTCCGCATACCATGTTTTTATTATGTCCTGTCATAGTTCGTTCCTTTTCTTCCTTCCTGTCCATTGCATCACTCATTGCATTTCTTTTCCAGTATAATATAGATTCCGGCAATTACAAGGGCAATTACGCCTACCACGAAGAAAAGTATGGTCTTCTGCAGGATCGGTGCGCCCCAGTAATCATATAAAGCTATTTTACCACAAGTACATAGAGAAAGCACTAAGCCATAGATTCTGACGGGCTTATCCTTTTTCACGAAACCGGCAGTCACGCTTACCAGTGCGATCAGCATGATCAGAATGCTGTTGATCACAGGGATATTCGTCTTGACGATCAGTGCCATATAGGTCAGGAATATCACGATGATCAATTCTCTGTGTTTAAAATTCTTATAATATTTTTCCTGCAGGGTCAGCACCAGATAAGCCAGTACAAAAACAAACATACACAAATAAGTAATGTAGGAATTCCGATAGATCGGATTTGCCAGAGCGATCAGTGCTCCGATCTGTCCGATCAGGACGGATACATTAAATACGAGGATTCCCTTGTCCCGCATACAATTCACATTATTGAACAGTAGAATGCTCACGAAGAGAATTCCGGAAAATGCCGGCAGTTTTATCATAGGCATCAAATGCGACAGAGCAAAAAATGCCAGTGAAAAAGTCAGCACGATCTCCTGGTAGGTACTCCATTCATGCACAAGGAACATACTGAGGATCGTTCCTGCCAAAAGCACATAAGCATAGGGGATCTCCTTCCCGTTCATCAGAAGCAGGATACAATATACCGTAGTAAGGATGGCATCCAGTGCCGCAAGGCCCCCTTTTGCCAGGCGTGACAGTACTTTTACTGCTATCAGCAATACCGTAGCGCAGATCACGATCCCCCAATCATTCTCTATTACTGAAAATCCACAGAAAGTCACGAAACTGAAGAAGTAGCAGGGAAGCCATTTCTGCCACCCCTTTTCCGCCTTCCGCAAAGCGATCACAGTCAGTATTGTGATAACAAATGCTATTCCGGTCAGGGCAAAAATGCCAATATATCCATCCGTCTCTGCTGCTCTCCAATAATCATCCATACCGGCACCCGTCATAATTCCGGATACCAGAATAAATGCAATGTAAACAGCAAGCAATCCTCCACTTTTCACCACACGTCCGGTCTGCTTTTCTATTTGCGCATAACGGCTCTGTACGACAAGTACCAGATGTGCTATCAGGAAAAACACACTATAAGCTACAACCGCAACACCAACCGACATGCTCTGTGTCCACACAATACAGCCTACAGCCGTCGGGAACAGCACTGTGGTACTGGCAAGCAGGATCAGCTGTGATGCTGTATGGAATCTGTGCACCGGTACACAGGCGCACAATATACTCAGGATCAGGATCAATCCCATTACCATCAGGACCTCCGCCGTCGATAACCCGGAGGACATGGATAGTGGGTAAGCACAGAGCCAGCAGGAAGCAATTCCCAGCAGTCTGTGGATCAGCGAATCCCGTTTCCGGCTCAACAATACCGTGCCTACGGTGATCACACCAATGATCAATGCTGCGGGAAGCATCCCGAAATTATGTAAGGACAGCGTATTGATCATGGTGGACAGGTACAAAGCCGCCATGCCGATCGCCGAAAATATCTGTGCTAGCTTCGGTAATTTTCTCCGGATCAACAGCTCTGCCAGCAGCACTACGCCCAGGGATACCACATAGAGAGAGATTCCCTTGATCCATCCGTTCATGAAATACATTCCCATCAGCACCAGGGCTGTCAGGATAAATACGCCTCCCACCACCGACAGAGCTATGGTTCCAATGAGATATTCCGCATTCTGCTTTTTCTTCGTCCCCTGTACTACAGGCTCTGCTGCCGGCTGCACAGTGGACTGTCCTCTCGGTTGCTCAGCGAACTGTCCTGTCGGCTGCCCAGTGAACTGTCCTGTCGGCTGCCCAGTGAACTGTCCTGCCGGCTGCCCAACAGCCTGCGCTATCGGCTGTTCCTGCATGGGTTCCTGTGTGGTAGGCTGTACGGTCTCCTGCACCCGCCTTGCGGCAGCACTTTCTGCTCTTTCCGCATTCAGTTGCTGTCTCTGGTGCCAGTATTCCACGCTTTTATCCAGCTCCGCCTGTAACTGCTCCACATACTGTGGCTGTTTCTGTATTCTCGGGATCAGCTGCTGTACATACTGTGTAAAGATCGGGTCCTTGGACTGCATCAGGTATTCCCTTGCCTGCTGCTCCAAAAGCTTTGCTCTGTCCTGCTGTGTATTCTGTTCCATATAATATCCTCCCGCATTGTATGATCTATTGCGTCATGTATGTTTTGTATCTCTCCATGTCCCGTCTGTGACAGTCCGCATGGATCAAAATACCGTCTTCTCTGTACTCCGTAGAAAAAACCTGCGCCTCTTCCATAAGATAGGAAGCTACATTCCCCACGCTGTACGGGATCAGGAAAGTACAATCCACATTGTCCGCATAGACCTGCTGCTCAATGGCTTCTGCCAGTTCACGGATACCGGTATTCTGCCCTGCGGCAAGATACCAGTGCTCCTGTCTCTTCTGCGGCAGCGGTTCCATGCCGCATTTGTCTGCCTTATTATACACCACAATCTGCGGAATGTCACCTGCTCCCAGTTCCTTCAGAGTATCGGCAGTGACCTGCATCTGCTGTCTGTAATTTTCATCGGAAAAATCCACCACCTGGACCAGCAGATCTGCGTATTTTACTTCTTCCAGGGTCGAACGGAATGCCTTTACCAGACCGTGAGGCAGCTTATGAATGAATCCAACCGTATCCGTCAGGAAAAACGGCTTATTATGCCCTGTGTCTATGCTACGGACGCTGGTCTCCAATGTGGCGAACAGCATATCTTTTTCCATGACCGTCTTCTCCGGAAGCTCTCCGAACTGTTCCACCATGCGGTTCAGGATCGTAGACTTTCCCGCATTGGTATAGCCCACCAGCGCCACCTGCGGAGTCCGGGACTGCTGTCTTTTCCTACGCTGCACATCCCGGGTCCTGCTGACATCCTCCAGTTCCTTTTTCAGTTCCGTGATCCGGTGTTCGATCTTACGTCTGTCCAGCTCCAGCTTCTTCTCACCGGTACCCTTGTTACTCATGCTGCCGCTGGCGCCGCCCTGACGGCTCAGTGCATCGTACATGCCCACCAGTCTCGGAAGCATGTATTGCAGTCTCGCTGTCTCCACCTGCAGTTTGGCTTCTCTGGTCTGTGCACGTATGGCAAATATGTCAAGGATCAGATTCGTCCGGTCAATGACGGTAAGCTCCAGCTCTTTCCCTAGATTTCTCACCTGCGAAGGCGTCAGGGAATTGTCGAATACAACCTCCTGCGCACCTCTCTCCTCCGCCAGTCTGCGTACCTCAGCCACCTTGCCCGTTCCGATATACAATGCTTTGTTCACATGATCCAGCCGTTGTACGATCTGGCCCACGACTTCCTTCTCCGCGGCTTCTGCCAGACTTGCCAGTTCTTCCATGGAATGTTCAAAATCCGCTTCTTCCCCGATGTCCACACCGACTAACAGCACCTTTATCGGTGCCTCCTGCATCTGTTCTTCCCTCATATAAAAATATATCCTTTTAAAATCATTATTTTGTCTCTAATTCAAACCAGAATTCCACACCGTTGGTGTAATTGATCACACCGTAAGGCTGGTTCATGGAATCCATGATCGCCTTCACGATGGACAGTCCCACACCGCTACCGCCGTATTCTCTGGTTCTGGCTTTATCTACTTTATAAAATTTCTCCCAGATGTGGCCGATAGAATCCTCCGGGATCGGCTTGCCGGTATTAAATACCGATACCCTCACTTTTCCTGCCTTCTGTTCCATTTTGACATCGATGATCTTCTCACCCTCGCAGTGATTCACCGCGTTGGAGAAAAAGTTCATAAATACTTCTTCTATTTTAAATTCATCCGCCCAGGCATAGATGGGAGGATACCCTTCCATCCGCACCGTGATATCGTTCTGTTTAGTCAGGATCGCCGCCGACTGGATATAATTTTTCACCAGTGCCGTAATGTCGAAACGCTCCATAGCTACCACATCGTTGCCGAATTCCAGCTGGTTCAGCGTCAGAAGCTTTTTCACCATGTTGTTCATCTTCGCCGCTTCATCCACGATGACATCACAGTAGAACTGTCTGCTCTCGGGATCATCATTGACGCCCTCCTGCAGTCCTTCCGCATAGCCCTGGATCAGAGCGATGGGAGTCTTCAGTTCATGGGAGACATTCGCCAGGAACTCCTTACGCATTTCATCGACAGCTTCCTTTTTCTCCACATCCCGCTGCAGCTCATTATTCGCAGTCTTCAGTTCCGAAATCGTCTGTTCCAGGGAATCGGACAGTTTATTAATGTTCTCTCCCAGCAGATCGATCTCATTGTGAGCCCTGCCCTGATATTTTGCTTCAAAATCCAGCTGTACCATCCGCTGTGAGATATCGTTCAGCTCCAGGATCGGCTTCGTCACACGTCTGGAGACAAACCAGATAATAATACCACCCGCCAGTGCTCCCAGACAGCCGATCATCATATAAAACCGATTGGCGATCCTGGCACTCTCCTGAATACTGGAGAGCGGTGTCTGCATGATAAAAGAGATTCCGGTGTTCAGCCTGCCGTAGATCTCTAAATATTCCTTATTCTCCTGCCCGGTTCTCTGGATCACATAGTCATCACCGTTCTCGATGATCCGCTCATTATCCGGAAACGTTCCGAAGCCGAACACATAGCCAATCAGACGATTCTCCAGTCTCTCACCGCCGTTGATGGATACATATTTCATGTTGGAATTCACGTCCATGACACACACTGTCATGTTATAGCTTCTGCATACGTCATCCAGCTCCCTGGCGAATTCCTCGGAGCCATAGCTGTCGCTCTCCGCCGCCTGCTTGATCGTCTCATAAGCATCGTGAATGACATCCAGCTTGCTCTGCATATAGACTCTGCCTAAAAACATGTAATTCAGCAGCAGGCACAAAAGGATCGTCCCGATCATCAGCCCGATAAATATCCAGGCGAACTGTCCTCTGATGGAATGCACTTTTTTCTTCTGCTGTTTATTCTGCTGTTTCATCCATTTTGTACCCCATTCCCCATATGGTCTTGATGAGATTGCCTTCCTCGCCCAGCTTGCTGCGCAGCTTCTTCACATGGGTATCAATGGTACGGGCATCCCCGAAGTAATCATAGTTCCATACGTTGTTCAGTATCTTCTCTCTGGACAGGGCAATTCCCTTATTTTCCATAAAATAGGTCAGAAGCTCGAATTCTTTATAGCTTAAGTCCACATCTTTGCCGTCTATGATCACGCGGTGTGCTGTCTTATCCACAGTGATCCCGCCACAGGTCAGTGCTTCGTCCTGCCCTAGCTGGTTCGTCCTGCGTAGGATCGCTTCCACCCGCGCCACCAGGATCTTGGGGCTGAAGGGTTTGGAAATATACTCGTCCACTCCCAGCTGAAAACCCTGCAGCTCGTCTCTCTCATCTCCGCGGGCTGTCAGCATAATAATAGGAACTTTGGAGTTCACACGGATCTCCCGGCATACCTGCCAACCATCCATTTTCGGCATCATGACATCCAGAATGATCAGGGCAATATCCTTATCCTTATAAAAAATATCCAGTGCCTCCTCGCCGTCTCCGGCCTCCAGCACCTCAAAATTACTCTTCACCAGGAAATCCCGGACCAGCTTACGCATCCTGCTCTCATCATCTACTACCAGTATTTTCAGTCTGTCCATACATACCCTCACCTTTCTGTTGTAGACATAGTATAGCGCGGAAATATGTCAATTCTGTGAAACTTCGGTCTCCGTATTTCCTGTATTCCCTGTATTTTCTATATGTAGTTCTCTCTCTTTTTCCCTAACCGTCTGCTCTCTCTGGGTCAGCTCCTGTTCCCAGGAAGCGTATTTATTCTGAAGATTCCGCTCGTAATTCAGGATATTGGGTTGGTCGGAATTCAATGTGATCACAAACATGGCAATGATTGCCACGAGCATCACGATATTCATGATCACTGACAGGTGGAGGCCCGCCTTTTTGCCCCCGTCTTCTGGCATCGGCTGGATCCGTCTTCTGGCAGGGGATGTCTTCGTCCTGACATCAGCAAAGCTCGTCCACAGAGGGATCGGAGGTACTTCCTCCCCCAGTTCTTCTTCCCGGGCGCGCAGCTCTCCCTGCAGCTCCCTGAGATACTCCAGTCCTACCGGGGTGCGAAACACCCGGTCTTCCAGCGCTTTTTTATAAATAGCAAGAACCGACTGCATATCCGCATGATCAATGCGCTTATCCAGATAGGCAATCTTCTGCCGTTCCTGCTCCGCAAGTCCGGCATCCTTCTCGGAATAGAAGGCGAAGCCGGACACTACACGTTCTCTCTGTTCTACATCCATTTACAGCTTCTCCTCTGTTGTATCTGCCGCATTCTGCAGTAAGATATGCTCTCCCTGCACCAGGGGATAATGCACGGGGATCTCCCCATCCAGGTTCTCCCGGTACATATCCACGGCTGTGATCTGGTGGTTCTCATAGGTAGTATAATAATAAATTCCCCTGTCTGCATTGCAGCAGGAAGTATAAATGGTGATCTCATACTTACCGTTTTCCAGACGGCAGCACCCTTTCGTCTGAGCCACACTTCCTAAGATATGGAAAAACTGACTGACGCTTTCAGACTCCGAGGTCCCCGATACAGAATTCATTTTCGTAAAAGCCACCCGGACAAAACGGGAGGCAGAGGACAGATCGCCGGGCAGCCCCATAGCTCCCATGCCACGGCTGTACGGTTGCAGCTGAAGCTGCTCTGAAAAATGGTTCACCGGCTGGTCCGGAGACAGATAGCTGTAATCATTCAACCGGAACAGCTGCTTGTCAAAGGGAGGATTGTTCGTCAATACTCCTACGGGATTGTCATAGATGTTCAGTCCCTCCTCGACTGCCTCTATCGTGATTGCCTCGTCCCTGTCCGCCAGGATCCAGTGCAGCTGTGATGTCGGAAACTGCTCGCTGAACCGTGTATCCACCAGATTGATGTGGGTTAACAGTGTCTGGGCTTCCTGCACCGTAGCACACTGTCCCAGGATCCAGGGAATGAACTCGAACTGTGCGATATTGTCTCTGCCCTCCTTGGGCTTACGATATACGGCGTTACCTGCGAAATTAAGACCTGCCATGCCCAGGCCCTTCTCATTGACCGCATCATAATACAGCGGATAATCCCCTACCATATGAGCGATACCGATCATGGCATAATGCTCAGTCAGTGCATTCTGATGCCGTAACTGAAAAGAATAATTACGCGGTGTCACCACCACTTCTTCTCCATAATTAAATTCATAATCAAAAGTTCTGCCAAAATAAAAATCCTGCGATCTATAAGTTGCTGCTGTGCACATAGTGATCTCCTTTACTGTTTTCAGGTCAATCTAGATTACTCTTAGTCTATAGCATTTGCAGAATGATTGCAAGTATGCAGGGATTGACATTTCTCATATCAGTGGATATGATAATCTATAAATCGATATGTTTCTTCCATCGATTCTTTTCCATTCACAGGGCAGTTCGCCCGCTCATTCATTTATTTTATTGCAACTAGTTATTACGCTTTTACAAAGGAGGTTTTTATGCCAAATGTTCTTCAATCTCATTTTCCTCTTATTCGAAGCCGAGAGGCAATTTTATCAGAAATTAATTCCAAGCCGGATCTTTTAACTATTTTTGAAAAGTGGAAATTGCACCAGCAGGAAGAATTTCTGAATTTTTGTTGTGGTAATCGTGGTCTGAAAATTATGTATGACGGTTTCTGTAAAGAGGTTCTGAATCCGGAATATGATCCTGCCCGCTTAGAATCCTTTTTAGACTCTATGTTGAATCGCCATGTAAAAATCGTAAAGGTTCTGCCAAATGATTCTACACGTATCACAGATGAAAGTTCTCTTTTGGTCACTGACATTATCGTGGAACTGGACGACGGTTCTCTCGCAAATGTAGAAATTCAGAAGATTGGATACTTCTTCCCCGGTGAACGCTGTGCATGCTACAGTGCTGATATGTTGCTACGTCAATATAAGCGTGCCCGCAATACCTATGGAGATACCTTCTCCTACAGTCAGTTAAAGAAAGTTTACTTAATTGTCCTTTACGAAAAAAGTCCCCGGGAATTTAAGAAATTTCCTAACACCTATTTTCATCGTTCCAAAACAACATTCAATTCCGGTTTGGAACTGGATATGTTACAGGAATACATACTTATCCCACTTGACATTTTTCGTGCCTGTATGCACAATAAAAATATAGAAACTCAGTTAGATGCTTGGCTTACATTCTTCAGCAGTGATGATCCAGCCACTATTGTGCAACTTATTACTGAATATCCGGAATTTAAGCCAATGTATGAGACACTTTATCGAACGTGTCTGGATATGGAGAAAGTTATGGGATTCTTTTCACAGGAATTAAAGGTAATGGATGACAATACCGTGAAATATATGGTAGATACATTAAGTGCGGAAGTTGATACATTAACGCAACAAAAAGAAGTTCTCAGCAAAGAGAATGAGGCTTTAAGCAAGGACAATGAAATTCTGAAGCAGAAACTTGCTGAATTAGAAGCACAACTCTCAAAAGAAGACATAGTAAAAACGGTTGACGAAAATCTGCCGTTGTGATAACATTTAGTCGCAAAAAGAGTGCTGCCGTACAGCAACGGTTCGCCTCAGTTTATGGTTCTAAAAAAGCAACCTACACCTTGGGCAGTGCGGCGGTTGCTTTTTTAATGCTTTCGTTTCCGACTGGTCTGTACTCAAAAGGGTTCCGCCGGAATTCTCCGGTGGAACCTTTTTATGTTAGTTTTTACACAACTAATTCTTAAAAATGTTTTGGATCAAACTGTGGTTAAGATTACTGTAACAGAGACAGTACACCCTGGTTAGCCTGGTTGGACTGTGCAAGCATAGCCTGACCTGCCTGCGCCAGGATGTTGTTGTTGGAATACTTAACCATCTCAGTTGCCATATCAGTATCACGGATCTGGCTTTCTGCGCTGGTGGTATTCTCAACTACGTTGTCCAGGTTGTTGATGGTGTGCTCCAGACGGTTCTGAACAGCACCAAGTGCGGAACGCTGGGTAGATACTTTCTGGATTGCTGCAGAAATACGATCAACTGCTGCTGTCGCATCATATTCAGTATCAACTTTAAGATTCTTCACTCCAATTCCTGCGGCACTCATAGAAGATATTTCTACACCAATTTTATTATTGGATGAAGAATCCGCACCTACATGAAGATTAAAGGACAGTTTTCCATTTACATCAAACTGCTATAGATATCCTGTACCGTCTGTTTTCTTAGCATCAGCAACTGCTATAGCAACATTTGCGTCATTGTCATTTCCAGTTTTTCCTGCATCACTGGTATAATAATGTTGAGCATCCGTGGTTCCATCAGCATTTTTTCCGGCAAGAACATTTTCAGCCGACACTTCCTTACCATCTTTATCATAAAGTTTTGTTACATATGCATAATCTTTATTAGCTTTAGCAATCTTATCATCAGTCTGTCCATTTGCAGAAGTATCTGTATAAATCTTCTGGCCTTTTTCTAATGCTTCTTTCAATTGTGCAGTAGTTAATGCAGTATCTGATCCTTCTGCATATAAGTCTCCGGCAACGGCATATCCTGACTGTATAAAAGTTGCTTTATCGGTTGTAGTGCTGTCACCTTTTAACAAATATGCTTCATTAAATTTTGTTGTTTCAGATACACGATCAATTTCTGTCGTTAACTGGTCAATTTCATCCTGAATATACTGCCGATCATCTGCACTATTGGTGCCGTTTGCAGACTTTACTGCCAGCTCATTCATTCTCTGCAACATATCCTGAACTTCGTTCAGAGCACCTTCAGCGGTCTGTACTGCACTGATACCATCCTGTGCATTGGAAGAAGCCTGTGTCAGACCTCTGATCTGCTTTCTCATCTTCTCACTAATAGACAGGCCTGCTGCATCATCTGCTGCACGGTTGATCTTATAACCGGAAGACAGTTTCTCTGTGGACTTTGCCTGAGTTTTTGTGGTTAATCCTAACATTCTGTTAGAGTTCATAGCTGTTAAGTTGTGTTGTACTACCATAATAATTTACCTCCATGTGTAAAAAAGTGTTGCAGATACATCCGTTTATCTGCGGTGTGTGGTTAATAGTTACTGCGGCCCTAGGATTCCGCATTGTTAGCAAGCTTTTGTCCCACAGTATCTAAAGTTATTTGTTCTGTACGATCACGACGTTGGATTTTTTCTTCTTGGCGGTGCCTTCCGGATTCTTGTAATACTTCGGGATTGTCGCCAGAAGCTCCGGATCCTGGATCCGTTTTTCAATAGCCTTGCTTCGTACGATGTTCACATCCTTGGGGGCGTCGATCATGATACGTGTCTGTCCGCCGCTGCTTCCCAGAAATACAATCTTCACATCGTCTCCGATCATCAGAAACTCTTCATCTCTCACCGATAATCTCAGCATAGCCATTCCTCCTTGAATCAATTATTTCCTTATAATTTGCTGTGGTTTGGAAATACTGATCGTAATGTAACAAACTTGATATTGTGTTACCTTTGTTTTTATAGTTGAATTTCCCGGAAAATTTTGTCCCGATCTTCCTGTTCGATACCAAGATAACGTTTGGTCACTTCATAAGACGAATGATTATAGATGCTGACCAGCATTGCCGGCTGTACGCCCTGCCGCCAGGCATGGTATCCGAAGGTTTTACGAAGGGAATGACAGCAGATCACGCCGGGGATATTGTAATAAGCTGCCGCCTTTTTGATGATGCGAAAAGCCTGTACCCGGCTGATGGGTTCGTTTTTATTACTGTGGGGAAAAAGATACTTCTCTGGCTGAATAGGTTTTTGCTCCGTTTGAAGCTGTGCCCGATAAGTTTGAAGACATGCGTGAATATTATGATTGATATAGATGCAGGAGGTCTTTCCCGTCTTCTGCTCAATGATCTCAATATGCTCCTGCCATCTGTTTTGAGAAAAGTTATAAACATCTTCCCACCGCAGAGTAAGCAGATCCGAAATCCTCAGTGCAGTATTCAAGCCCAGGATCACTAACAATTGGTTTCTGGCATTGGGGTGGATTTCCTTATAGTAGTTTTTAAAATTTTTCAAATCCTCCAGGTTACGAATTGGTTGTGCTGTATTCATCTGCTTCCTCCTTGAAATTAGTGTAAGCCGCATAAAACCGGCGTTTTTTATATATCTGTGAACTATAACATATACTTTCCGGGGTTGCATTTACTTTGACAAATGAGGGGGGTAAAATTTTTTCAAAAAAGGGGTTAAGTTTTCTGTGGGCGTACCGATATACTATGTGAAAGCAAAAAGGTAACACAATATCAATTGTGTTACCTTTTTCATGTCTGTCGAAAATCAACTTTTGAGGAATTTTTATTTATTTTTTTACCAGGTCTGCACCAAATTTCAGGGATTGCACCGTTTACAGGGGACATATCCCATATTAATTACCTCTTCTCTGCTGCCGGTGTAGATCTGTTTATTTTTCTCTTTCATATCGTTCACGCTGGAGCATGTGGGATAATGGAATTTCTTGGTGTTGGTATTCAGCACATAAGTAATTCCCTGGGATTCCTGTGGTGCCGACGATTCCGGTGTGATCTGTACCGCGGTATCGGTCTCAGGCTGTGGTGCCGGTGTTTCTTCCGCAACGGACGCTACGGTGCTTTGGTAGGTTCCGCTGCCCTCCGCCCAGTTATCTCCGGTGGCATAGTCAATGCCGATCCCCGGCTGCACATTGTAGGCAAATACACAGAAGCAGATACCCTCCCCGGCATCTTCCACGGAATAGGCTTCCATGAGGACACCATCTGCCAGCAGGTTATCACCGTCAAATATGGGAGTGACACGGTACAGGACATGGTTCCCTGTACTTTTGACATAATCGCAGACTTTCGTCTCAAAAGGGAGCATTCCCTGTACGTTGAGATATCTGGTTCCTGTGATCAGGTTCTGCGGGTTGGCGTTTTCCGCCGCCAGCATATAGGCGATCAGGTGGCAGCGATTGTATAGGTATTTTCCGTCCACGTTATCGTATTTCACCAGATGCCAGCCGGTAGGCTTCACGGCTCCGATCTCCCCTCTCGGTTCTGTCGGCATCAGATCCTGTCCAACGTTGGCATATGCCATGCCACAGCGCCCCAGGCTGTCCAGCTCGCTGTAGGTTTCGAAGGACTGTGTGGTCAGCTCCTCCTCTGTGAAATAAGGTTGGTTGCCATTGACTTCTGTATAAGGTGTGCCGGAGTATGCCGGAATCTCCCGGAGGGATAATGCTGATGTGCCTTCTCCTGCCGGAACATCTGTTGTAGATGTGACCTGCTGCGATTCTTGTGTATCCGAAGCGTTTTCCTGTGGCTGTCCGGATTCGGATTCCGATACTGCAGTCTCCAATGCTTCCAGCAATTCGGAGGGGATCGTCGCCAGCTGCTCAATCGCATAGGTATTGTCCTGCGGCGTGACGGTGCTTTCCGCACAGCCGGTGAATGTCAATAGCAACGCCAGCCATAATGCCAATTGTGTTATCAAACGTTTCTGAGATCTGTTATGTTTCATTTTCATAGCTTGTCAATTACTCCCTTGTAAAACTCTTTGGAAATTATACCACATTTTTCATCTGACCTCTTCTTTTCATTGACATTTTTTTCAAAAAACAGTATGCTGAAAATATCTGAAAAACACTTCAAATAATATGCCAATCATCTAAACATTTAGGCTTATTATTTGAGGTGTTTTTTTCTGCTTATTGACACACGTATTTACACGTATTATAATTTAAGAAAGGATATCAATGAAAACAAACGAACTGCTAAAACTATTAAAGAAAAATGGTTGTTCTCTTATCCGCCACGGAAGCAATCATGATATTTGGTATAGCTCTGTGACGGGAAAACAGTTTGCTGTTCCTCGACACAAAAAGGAAATAAAAACCGGAACTGCCATTGCTATTTTGCGCGATGCCGGAATGGATTCTTAGAAAGGAGATTCTTATGTCTAAATATGTTTATCCCGCTATTTTTACTTCTGAACCAGATGGAGGTTATTCTGTATATTTTCCCGATCTGGAAGGTTGTTATACCTGCGGCGACACACTGGCTGATGCTCTGTTTATGGCTGAAGATGCCCTCGCGCTTATTCTCTATGGATATGAAAAGGACCAACGCCCCATTCCACAGCCCTCCAAAATGTCAGACATCAAAGTTACTGCGGATTCCTTTTTAAGTATGGTTGCATGCGATACCCTGGAATATCGCAAACGTTTTAATAACAAAGCTGTTAAAAAAACATTGACCATTCCCGAATGGCTGAATGAAGCTGCTGTTGCAATGAATATTAACTTTTCACAAGTATTGCAGGATGCTCTTTTGCAGCGAATCAGTCCTCAATAATGCACACACGAAAAATAAAAAGTGCCGCAAAAACGGCACTTTTTCTATGGAGTAGACGGGAGTCGAACCCGTGTCCAAAAGCCTATTCCCTGTCCTTCTAC
>ERZ1026852.1168-NODE-1168-length-14507-cov-3.134999_pt1 | contig 14507 bp, 11 predicted proteins | sample MGYA00380156_ERZ1026852 | MGnify/ENA primary metagenome ERZ1026852 (study PRJEB33269, sample SAMEA4719792) | human gut metagenome | biome: human-associated habitat; feature: organic feature; material: feces | place: Cameroon | collected 2013-10 ...
GCGTTTGTCTGTACCGCAGATGAGTATGCACTTGAGATCATGAAGGATCAGAAGCGGGCAAAAAGAAAGGCGCCGGTGGATTACGGCATTACCGGATTTGACAATATCGATACGCTGGCATATGTGACACCGCAGCTTTCCACGATCTCCAATGTGGTGGATGAGGTGGCAAAAAGTGCCGTTGAGATGCTTTTTGCCATGATAGACGCTGAACCGGAAGTGGAGCAGATGACAGGAGACAGTCAGCGGATTTTATCCCACCGGTACTTAGAGGGCGAGACGCTGTAGCGGCAGAGGAGATCCTGATAAACGTACAAAATGATAAAATAATTCAACAATCCCGTTTAATATTGACGGGAAAGGTCAGGTGGCGTATATTCATAACAGTGTTTTATAACATCGTTATGAATATGCGCTTTTTGCTTGCAGGAAATTACCTGTAGAATAACTGCCCGCAAAAGAGGGCAGCTGGCGCAGAGGAGGAATTCGATGGCGAAGCAGATAGAGGGAGTCTATGAGCGCATTCTTGCATGTGCAAAAAAAGAGTTTCTGCAGATGGGATTTGCGGAGGCGTCCCTGCGCGTGATCGCGTCGGAGGCACAGACGACAACGGGATCGATCTACACGAGATTCGGCGACAAACAGGGAATGTTTGAGGCAATTGTCGGTGCGGCGGCGGAAGGGATGCGGAAAATGTTCCTTGCCACGCAGGAGGAGTTCGACGGCTATGAACCGGCGGTCAAGGAAGAGACGGTGTACAGTTACAGCTCCGGCGCTATCGACACACTGGTCGATTACCTGTATGAGCATTTTGAGGAATTCAAGTTGATCGTCTGTTGCTCGGCGGGGACAAAATACGAGCACTTTATCGATGAACTGATGGAGTATGAGGTGGAGTACACCTACCGGTATATGGAGTCCATCGGCTGTGAGAGCATCAAATCCGGTCTGGTCACGGAAGATTTTATCCATATGATCGGGACGGCGTATTTCAACGGGATGTTTGAGGTGGTGCGCCATGACATGAGCCGCGCGCAGGCAAAAAAATATATCCATATGCTCGAGGTTTATCATTTTGCCGGATTTGACACCATTTTTCATCCGGAAAAATATTTGTAACTGACAGGAAATTGCATTTTGGGGCTGCCACAGAGGAACCCTTTCTGGCAGCCTTAAAATAAATCTATGGGTTAGTGAACACTAACAAAGTGCCGGGAAACGGCGGAAAGAGAGGAAGTATTATGAAACAGCAGAGTCCACTGCTCCGGATCTGGGCGCTTGGAGAAAAAGAGCACGGCAGGCTCATCGGCGCCATTGTGCTTGCGGCGGTCGGTGTGATCGGCGGAATGGTGCCCTATTTTGCGGCGGCAAAGATGGTCGTCCTTCTGATGAGCGGGGAGCGGGATCTCTCCGTGTATCTGATCTGGGGAGGCGCGGCGATGGCGGGATATGCCGCAAAGACATTGTTGTACACGTTCGCGCTGAGTCTGTCTCACGCGGCGACGTTTGCGGTGTTGAAGGAGATTCGCCAGAAAATTTTAGAAAAACTGCCAAGACTGCCGCTCGGAACGGTGATGGACACCTCCAGCGGCAAGTTAAAGCAGATCATTGTAGATCAGGTGGACGGCATGGAGACCACACTGGCGCATCTGCTGCCGGAAATGACATCCAATCTGCTGGGACCCGTACTCATCCTCATCTATCTGTTTGTGCTGGACTGGAGAATGGGACTGCTTTCACTCATCTCCATCCCGGTCGGACTGCTCTGCGTGATGAGCATCATGGGCAGTTATGAGAAAGACTGGAATGATGCAGTCAGGACGACGCAGGAGATGAATGAGACGATCGTGGAGTACATAGGAGGTATTGAGGTCATCAAAGCCTTCAACCAGGGAAAGAATTCCTACGCAAAATTCCGCGACCGGGTACTTGCCAATGCCTCCTACTATTATCAGTGGATGAAACGCTGCCAGTTCCAGATGTCGTTAGGGTATGCGATCGCACCGGCGACGCTGATTACAATCCTGCCGTTCGGCTGGATATTTTACCGGAACGGAAGTCTGAGCGCGGAGGCTTTTCTCACCATCATCATTCTGTCGATGGGAATCGTGGGACCGCTTTTGGCGGCAATGAGTTTTGTCGACAGTCTTGCGAAGGTCGGGACGACCGTGGCGAATGTCGACGGCATTTTAAAGGCGGAAGAACAGCAGCACGGGGAAAAGCCGGCGGAACTTTTTGGCAGTGAGATTGTGATGGAACATGTATCCTTCGGCTATCATGAGGAAAAAGAGATTCTCCATGACATCAGCTTAAAGATTCCGATGGGAACCATGACGGCGTTAGTCGGACCGTCCGGTGGAGGAAAATCCACGATCGCCAAACTGATTGCCGGTTTCTGGGATGTGAATCAGGGAAAAATCATGCTCGGCGGTGTGGATGAGCGTGAGATCCCTCTGACACAGCTCTACGACCAGGTGGCGTTTGTCACGCAGGATAATTACCTGTTTGACGATACGATCCGGGAAAACATCCGCATGGGACGCGTGGAGACAACCGATCAGGAGGTAGAGACGGTTGCAAAGGCGGCCGGATGTGACGAGTTCATCCGCGGATTGGAGAACGGCTATGACACGAGAGTCGGCGGAGGAGGTGCACATCTCTCTGGCGGTGAGCGGCAGCGGATTGCGATTGCGCGCGCGATGTTAAAAGATGCGCCGATTGTGATTTTGGACGAGGCGACCGCCTACATGGATCCGGAGAATGAGACGAAGGTGCAGCGCGCAGTGACGAAGCTGGTGGCCGGCAAGACCGTCATTGTGATCGCACACAGGCTTTCCACGATCACAGGCGCCGATCAGATCCTTCTGATTCAGGACGGAACGCTTGCGGCAAGCGGTACCCACGAGGAATTATTGCAGAAGAGTGCGCTTTATAAGGAAATGTGGCAGGCACATCTGGGAGTAAAGGAGGAGAATCAGACATGTTAGAGACATTTCAGAAAATCTGGAAGTTTGCCGGGGATGAACGTGACAACATCAACAAGTCGATCGTGTTTTGTTTTATCAATGCCGTCTTCGGGATGTTTGAGATCGCGGCGGTCTATCTTGCCGTCCGGGCGCTGACCGGCGAGGGCAGCGGGGAAGGCATTGTGTGGAAAACGGTGCTTCTCATTGCAGCAGGAATCATCGGAAAAGCGGCGACGAAGACATTTTCCCAGCTGGAGCAGACCCACGCGGGTTATTTTATGGCGGGAAATAAGAGAATTGCAATCGGAAATCAGCTAAAGAGCGTGCCGATGGGCTATTTTAATGAGAACAGTCTGGGCGAAATTACCGGTGTCACAACGACAGTTCTCGAAAATGTGGAAACCATCGCGCCGATGGTGCTGGTCGGGCTTTTTGCGGGGATGATCAACACGATCGTCTTTAACGTGATGGTGCTCGTCTATGACTGGCGCGCGGGACTGCTAGTGGTGGCAGGGACGTTTGTGTATCTGCTGATCGTGTCTAAGATGGAGAAAAAATCCAGGGTGTCGGCGCCGAAGCGGCAGGAATCCGAGGCGAAACTTGTCGCAGCCGTCTTAGAGCAGGTACAGGGAATGAGTGTGATCAAGTCCTTTAACCTCGTCGGAAGAGGCGACAGACGAATACAGGAGGCGCTCGAGTATAACCGGAGCAGCAATCTGGAACTGGAACAGCTTTTTACACCGTACACGATTGCGGAGGGGCTGGTGATTCAGCTTTTCAGTGTGCTTATGATGGTGGAGGCTGTGGTATTTTATCTGAATGGGACGCTGTCTATGACAGGTGCGCTGATGTTTACGATCCTGTCGTTTGTGATCTTTGCGCAGATCCAGACGGCGGGCAGCAGTCTGTCTGTCCTGCGTCTGGTCAGCAGTTCCATCGAGCAGGCGAACCGGATGGATGAGATCCCGCAGATGGATGAAAAGGGAAGTGACATCACGCCGGAGCATCATGAGATTGCGTTCCACGACGTGCATTTTTCCTATAAGAAAAAGGAGATCCTGAAGGGAATCAATCTGACGATTCCGGACAAAACGACGGCGGCGTTTATCGGACCGTCCGGTTCCGGCAAGACGACGCTGTGCAATCTGATCGCAAGATTCTGGGATGTGGATGGCGGAAGCATCACGGTGGGCGGAAGAGATGTGCGCGACTACACGCTCGAAGCGCTCATGAACCAGATCAGCATGGTATTTCAGAATGTGTATCTGTTTGCGGATACTATCGAGAACAATATCAAGTTCGGCAGACCGGAGGCAACGCACGAGGAGGTTGTGGCAGCGGCGAAGAAGGCGTGCTGCGACGAGTTCATTGAGGCGTTGCCGGACGGCTATCAGACGGTCATCGGTGAGGGTGGCGCATCGCTCTCCGGCGGGGAGAAGCAGCGCATCTCGATTGCAAGAGCCATGTTAAAGGACGCGCCGATCGTCATTCTGGACGAGGCGACGGCGAATGTCGATCCGGAGAACGAAGAACGCTTACAGCGGGCAATCGAGGAGCTGACCAGAGATAAGACGATCATCATGATCGCACACCGGCTGAAAACGGTACGTCATGCCGACCAGATTTTCGTGGTAAACGACGGTGGCATTGTACAGCGCGGAACGCATGAGGAACTCATCGGCCAGCCGGGAATCTATGCGGATTTCGTGTCGGGCAGAAAAGAAGCGGGAAGCTGGAAATTGTGATGCGCATATACAGGCGCACACTTGGTTCATTGTGGACAACCGAAAAAATCAGACTGCCTGTCCGAGGCAGGTGCGGATGTCGTCCCTGGCGTTGCTGATGGATTTTAAGTGAAACGTGTCTGTCAAGTACTGCAGGACATTCGGACTCAAAAAGGCGGGCAGAGTGGGACCAAGATAAATGTCATGGATGCCGAGACTTAACAGAGCGAGAAGATCAGCGACGGCTTTCTGCTCATACCAGGAAATAATCAGCGAGAGCGGAAGACCGTTGACGTCCGTGCCAAATGCATCGGCGAGAGCAGTGGCAATGCGGATGGCAGAGTAGACATCGTTGCACTGTCCGATGTCGAGGAGCCTCGGAAGACCCGCCACCTCCCCGAAGTCCAGCTTGTTGAAGCGGTACTTGCCGCAGGCGAGGGTCATAATGAGGCAGTCCTGTGGAACCATCTCGGCGAATTCGGTGTAATAGTTGCGTCCGGGGCGCGCTCCGTCGCAGCCGCCGATGAGGAAGAAATGGCGCAGTTTTCCGGATTTTACGGCATCCACGATCGCATCAGCATAGCCCAGTGTGGCGTGGTGACCGAAGCCGACGAGGATTTCCTGTACGTCCTGGTCTTCGGGATAGCCGCCGAGTTCCAGTGCCTGCTCTATGATAGCGCTAAAATCCTTTTCGCCGTTCTCGTTTTTGCCAATGTGCTTCACACCGTCCCAGCCGACCACATTTGTGCTGTAGATGCGGTCTTTGTAGGAGTCGCGCGGGCGCATCAGGCAGTTGGTGGTCATGAGAATACAGCCGGGAAGATTGTCGAACTGTTTCTGCTGATCCTGCCAGGCACCGCCGAAATTCCCGGCGAGGTGCGGATATTTGTTCAGCCCCGGATAACCGTGACAGGGAAGCATCTCTCCGTGGGTGTAGATATGGATGCCGGTTCCCTCCGTCTGCTTTAAAAGCATTTCAAGGTCTTTTAAATCGTGCCCGGAGACGATGATAAACGGACCTTTTTTCAGGTGGACATTGACTTTTTGCGGGGCTGGGTTCTGATAGATGGTCGTGTTGGCTTCGTCCAGTTTTTTCATGACTTCGATTGCCATCTCACCGGTGCGCATGGTAAGGCGGATCAGTTCCTCGACCGACAGCCGGTCGTCCGTGAGGGCTTCCAGGGCGAGAATATAGAAATCATCCGCCTCATCGCTGTAATAGCCGAGCTCTCTCGCCTGATGCCCGTAGGCGCTGATGCCTTTGAGTCCGTAGAGAACGGTCTGACGCAGGGACCGGATGTCCGGATCGAGCGACTTGTCATACATGATACCGGCGATGGGCGCGTCGCGCAGCATCTCGGTTTTGGTCTGCGGAAGATCGTAGGTGGCGTGAAGCGTGGGCTGACTGGGAGCGCCTGCGTAAGCCCGGAGTTCTTCTTTGATGCGCTGGGATTCGCGCAAAAGTTCGACATGTACTTCCGCGTCAAAATTAACGTTCGTAAGTGTGGTAAACAGCACATTTTCGATGAAGCTGACAACACTTTTATCCATAGGAGTGCCTTTTTCGATCAGAGGCCTGGCATAGCAGCTGATGCCCTTGATCTGAAAGATTAAAAGATCCTGTAGATTTGCGACTTCGGGAGTTTTTCCGCATACACCGAGCTTGGTGCAGCCTTTCTGGTTAGCAGTCTGCTCACACTGGTAGCAGAACATTTCGTAATCGAGTTCCATATTATTTCCCATGTTGATTTCTCCTATTTTTATTGATATACCGGGTAATCCGTGTTGCGACAGGCACAGTATGTGCAGAATATGGAAAAAAGATGCGGCAGAGCCGGATATAATGAGAAAACTTATCAGCAACCCCGTTTTCATTTCAGATCGCAGTGCTATAATAAAAACAGGATTAGATATAACTAACCCCGAACATGCAACGATCAGAAAGGATGGCATTATGGGAAGATATTATCGATTATCAAAAAAGCTGACAGAGGATGAGAGCAGGGAAGTACAGCGGGAGATGAGAGAAATCGCTGACGTGGAGGACGTCTCGATCAAAGCGGACGAGCGGATGCTGTTTATCGTCACAAAGGACGGACAGTTTTCGGATGTGATGAGCCGGGCAGTCAATATCTGCAGCCGCGTGGCAAACGGAGCGGAACTTTCATTCGCACGTTTTGCGGAGGCATAGATTCGGAAGAGAGCGTGCCGACACAACCCGGATGAAAGCAGACGGGAAAATTCTGTCTAACTCCTGGGAAGAACAATTGATAAAGTGGTAGCTGATATAGTGAAAATTCGAGTGATAATCAAAGAACTGATTCAAAAATGATTGCTGAAAAAGCTAAAGTGGTGGTATAATCCTAGAACATTAAATATGAGCATTATAAAGCTTAAAACAAAAAGGAGACCATGGATTATGGCTATGCACACAAGAAGAGCGATCATAGACTCTTTCTGGATGCTTTTGAATGAAAAGTCTTTGGATAAAATTACAGTTAAAGATGTCATCAAGTTAGCTGAGATTAATAGAAATACATTTTACGAAGCGTATATCAGTGCGGCATCTGTTTTTATGGATAACAGGAACGCAATCATTCATGTATACAATTTAAAGGGCAAAGCGATACTGAATAAATATATGCAAGATGCATCTGAAGATTTTGTGTCACGTTTTGTAAGGCAAAAAGCCCAAGAGACAGGTTTATCAGATGAAGGAATTTCGTATATTACCAGTTTTTACAGCTATGCAATTGTAGGCATTACCATGCAATGGGTTGCGAATGGAATGCTGGAATATCGTAAGAATCTGCTCAAAACTGTATCAGAAACCTATGAAGCTACCATAGATGTGATGATAAAGGATTATATTTCCCACAATATTAAATAAATTTAGGCAAATAAGGCGAAGTGTTCGAAAACGAATACTTCGCTGTTTTTGTCTGTGGATTTATGATACGCGGATATGGACAGCATTGTGACGCAGGGTAAGGAGCTTGGCATGCGGACATGATAGTGGATGGCATCCAGTTTTACAGGCCCATTGATATTGATGATTTACTTCTTGGGATGGAAAGACCTTATTCCAGCGTTAGTTATTGCTGTACTTATCGTATGGTCTTCAATTTATTTAAAACGTCACACCATAAAAGAACTGGCTGCGGGAATGTTAGCAAATATTCTTGCGTTTGTAGTTTGCGCAATCATAATTACAGTATTTTAGTCGGAAACACAAGAAAATTGTATAGACATATATGCATAAAAACATGATATGTTGCAATATTTCTGACTTTATGATAAAATGTATATACTATAAAAGCTGCAACGGCGACAAGAAGGAGGCTTACCTATGCGTAATATGAAAAAGAAGATAAGTTGGAGTCTTGCGGCATTGTTGATTGTAATGAACCTTGGTAATGCAACGGTTTTTGCAAAAGAAGATGCAGAGTATCAGGAAACAGACGAAATTGTATACACGCAGGATGTTGTGACTGATTTTGACGCTGATATCGAGTACGAAGAACAGGCAGACGGTACATATGAGGCCATGACGGATGATACGGCTGCCGAGGATTTGGAGTCGGGAAATATTTTGATTTTACCGGCGACAGAGGAGACACCGGAGCGTGTCATGGAGGTGAAAAAGGTTACGGAGACCGGGGACGGTTACCGGATAGAAGGAGAAGAACCGGACAGCATTTTTGATGTTGTGGAAAGTGTGAACACAGAGGGAACGGCGCAGGTGACGGCAGAAGATGTTGTGACAGCAGATGGAGTTACTGTTGCAGATGTGCAGATGAACGGCAGAAGTACAAGCTGGAAAGAATGGTTTGCATTTACTTCGACTGGTGCAACAACGATGAACGGCCTGATTTTTCATATTGATAAGCAGATTGGAACGGATGGAAGTCTGAAAGGTGACATTGCAGTCAATCCATCATTAGAATATAAAATTGTTTTTGATTTGTCTGGTGTGCAGGAGATGACAGCGGCTTTAGATACACAGTTGAAGATATCAGACTTTACCGTTTCTGCACAGAATGCGGGAAGTATTCCGGTTGCCATACTCCCATATACATTTGCAGATGGAATGTTTACGGCATATGTAACGATAAGTTTGGCTTATTCTGCCGAAGGCGAAATTTATTTGGATTATGAAGTAGATGGAATTTGTGGTGTGAATTATGATGGTCAGGACACCAGCCTGATTTGTTCTTACGAACCGGATGTATTCGATTATGGAATTGCCGCAAATGGCAAAATTGGAGCACAGTTTAAAGTCGGTCTGACTGCATATGGCACGTATCAGGTGATGAATGCGGAATTAAATGCCGGAATGGCAGCATTGACACAAAAGGAGCAGGGAAAAACGGGATATGGCGAAGTGTATTTTTATCTTGACGGCAGTTATGGATATGGAAGTATTTTGGAGCCTTATGGCATCTGTGGTGAAAAAGTAATCTATGGAGAAGAAAACAGTCCGCTGAAATGTGAAATTATGTTCTAAAGAATTGTATAGAAAGCTTATCGCTGACTGGGGGGACTTTGTGAAGGTCGCTTCTCGCAGGACATACAGGAAGAAGCTCATGCCTGATTAGATATTCTAATCGGGCAGGGCTTTTTCCTTTTTTAGTGACAGGATTAGGGTGTCAAAAGGTTTATAAACTTTATCTAAATGGCATTAGGAAGAAATTCCCACATTCTGCTCCAACCAATTTCCCGCCTGCTTCTATCCGGAATGCGGCCGCACGCCCTCTGTGAAAATGAGAAACAATCTCAATAGCGGAGCGATTTCTCCCTTGCTTTCTTAACGGTTTCGTTCTAGAATGTGGTTGAATCATATCCTACCTTGCGACTAGGATATGAAAAATGTGTGGGAGCGTCGCAAAGAAAACCAAAAGGGCAGCGGCGGGGATTGCGAAAGCGGATTCCGTCTGCAGAAAACGCTTCAGAAACGGAGGCAGCTATGGCAGAGCAGATTTTACAGGTAGAAGGGCTTACGGCGCGCGTGGAGGACAAGGTGATCCTGCACGAGGTCGGGCTTACGATAAAAAAAGGAGAGACGCATGTGCTGATGGGACCGAACGGTGCGGGAAAGTCGACACTGGGGTATGTTCTGACCGGCAATCCCAAATACAGCGTCACAGAGGGAAAAATCCTTTTCAAGGGAAATGACATCACGGAGGAGGCGGCAGACAAGCGCGCCAAGGCGGGAATGTTCCTGTCGTTTCAGGAACCGCTCGAGGTGCCGGGACTCTCCCTCGAGAGCTTTATCCGCAGTGCATTGAGCGAGCAGGGCAGAAATAAAATGCGCGTCTGGAATTTCAGAAAAGAATTAAAAGCGGCAATGGAAGTGCTACACATGGATCCCTCCTACGCCGGGCGGGATTTAAACGTGGGATTTTCCGGCGGTGAGAAAAAGAAATCCGAGATCCTGCAGTTGATGATGTTAAAACCGGATCTTGCCATTTTAGACGAGACAGACTCCGGGCTGGACGTGGATGCGGTGCGGCTTGCATCCGAGGGAATCCGCGAGTATCAGAAGGAGAATCCGGACGGCGCACTTTTAATCATCACGCACAGCACGCGCATCCTGGACGCGCTTCATGTGGACGCAACCCATATCATGGTGAACGGGCATATTGTGGCATCCGGGGATGCATCGCTGGTGGATAAGATCAACCACGAAGGTTACGAGGAGTATGAGAAGCTGGCACAAAAAGGAGAGGATGAGCGGTGAAAGAGAAGACATACGTAGAAGACATTGACCGCAGCATATACGATGTGAAGGATGAGGAACGGGATGCTTACAAGGTCGATGAGGGACTGACCGAGGCGATCGTCGAGCAGATCTCCCGTGAAAAAAAGGATCCGCCGTGGATGGAACTGTTCCGGCTTCAGGCGCTGCAGATTTACAATGAGATGCCGGTGCCGGACTGGGGACCGTCGATTGAGGGGCTGGATATGAGCCATATCGTGACGTATGTGCGGCCGAATACAAAGATGACGGCAAAGTGGTCGGATGTGCCGCAGGACATCAAGGACACCTTTGAGCGGCTCGGTATCCCACAGGCGGAGCGCAAGTCGCTGGCAGGTGTCGGGGCGCAGTATGACTCGGAGCTGGTGTATCACAATGTGCGGGAAGAAGTGGCAGCCCAGGGCGTGGTCTACACGGATATGGAGAGCGCGCTAAAGGGCGAATACGCGGATATGGTGCAAAGCCACTTTATGAAACTGGTCAAACCGAACGATCACAAATTTGCCGCACTGCACGGAGCAGTCTGGTCAGGCGGATCGTTTGTCTATGTGCCGCCGGGCGTGTCGGTGACGATTCCGCTGCAGTCCTATTTCCGGCTCAATGCGCCGGGAGCAGGGCAGTTTGAACACACGCTCATCATCGTGGATAAGGGGGCGTATCTGCATTTTATCGAGGGCTGTTCCGCACCAAAATACAATGTGGCGAACCTCCATGCGGGCTGTGTGGAACTGTTTGTCGAGGAGGGCGCGACACTGCGCTATTCCACGATCGAGAACTGGTCGAAAAACATGTACAATCTGAACACCAAGCGGGCGCTGGTCAAGGAGGGGGGACGGATCGAGTGGGTGTCCGGCTCCTTCGGCTCCCATGTATCGTATCTCTATCCGATGAGTATCTTAAAGGGAAAAGGGGCGCACATGGAATTCACAGGCATCACGTTTGCCGGAAAAGGTCAGAATCTGGACACCGGGGCAAAGGTGGTGCATGCCGCACCGGATACCTCCTCGTACATGAACACCAAGTCGATCTCCAAGGACGGCGGTATCAGCACGTTCCGGAGTTCCGTGAGCATTACAAAGGAAGCCGCCGGCAGCAAATCGGCAGTTTCCTGTCAGTCGCTGATGCTCGATGACATCTCAAGATCGGATACGATTCCGGCGATGGACATCCGCACAGGAGACGCGGATGTGGGACATGAGGCTAAAATCGGCCGCATCAGCGATGACGCCGTGTTCTATCTGATGTCCCGCGGTATCAGCGAGGAGGAAGCGCGGTCGATGATTGTCAGCGGTTTTGCAAGCAACGTGTCAAAGGAACTGCCGTTAGAGTATGCGGTGGAGATGAACAATCTGATTGATCTTGAGATGAAGGGCAGCATCGGGTAAAGGAGGAGCTTATGACAAAACAGAATCAGACGATCACAGTCAACCGGCTTCCTGCAAAGACCTGGAACTGGCTGAAAATGAATGAAACCGTGATTGGGATGCCGCGGATCGACGGCAGTATAGCGATAAAACAGAGTGTGGCTGAAGCAGGGCAGGCAGAGGCTGAGCAGCTGCGGATGGCACAGCAGACGGATTGGGATAAAATCACAACCGGGATGGGCGAGGCGATGGATCAGCCGTCGGAGGCAGATGCGGCATGGGATACCGAGCTTTTGACGATTCCGGAACATGCAGACTGCGGCGAACCGTATGTGTACCGTTTTTCCTACCCAAGCGGGCAGCACGCCTATAACCGCCTGCATATCTATGCCGGAGCGCACAGCCGGGCAAAAGTAATCCTGCTCTGCGAGAGCGGGGAGCCGGGCGGGATGATGTCCGCCATCCAGACGAAGGTATATGCCGGGGAGGGCGCGAAAGTAGAACTGTATGTGGTGCAGACGATGAATGCGGAAGCCGTCTGCCTGCATGATGTGGGTGTCTCGTGTGAAAAAGATGCCGCTGTGAAGGAAGTGCAGCTGGAACTGGGTGGCGCCGAGGTCTATACGGGAACACTGTTTGAACTTAGTGGAGAAGAGAGCACGGCAGAGCTCGTAAGTGGATATCTAGGCACCGGCAGGCAGAAGATTGATATGAATTATGTCGCCAGGCACCGCGGGAAAAAGACGAAGAGCAATATGCAGATATCGGGCATCTTAAAGAACGAGGCGAAGAAGCTGCTGCGCGGAACGATCGATTTTGTGCACGGCTGTGTGGGAGCTAAGGGAGACGAGAAGGAGGATGTGCTTCTTGTTGGTGACAATATGGTCAACCAGACCATCCCGTTAATCCTGTGCGCGGAGGAGGATGTGGAGGGCAATCACGGCGCTTCCATCGGCAAGCTCGACGAGAACATGCTCTTTTATGCCGCTACGAGAGGCATTCCCCCGGAGGAGGCACAGAGACTGCTGACACTGGCGAAGATCGAAGCGATAAACAGCCAGATCCCGTCAGAGGAGGTGCGCGGCGCTGTTGACACTTATCTGAAGGAGCAATGCATATGACAGATTATAAAAAAGATTTTCCGCTGCTTGCGGAAAGCGATATCGCTTACCTCGACAACGCGGCGACAGAACAGCGGCCGGCGTGCGTGCTCGATGCGGAGCGGGAATTCTATGAGCGCTGGAATGCCAATCCGCTGCGCGGGCTCTATGAGCTGGGCGTGGAGGCGACAGAGCAGTATGAGCATGCGAGAGAGCGCGTCGCACGGTTTGTACATGCGAAGAGTGAGAGAGAAATCATTTTTACCAGAAATACGACCGAGGGCATCAATCTGGTGGCGTACAGCTATGCGCTGCCCCGGTTAAAGCCTGGGGATGAGATTCTTGTCACGATCATGGAGCATCACAGCAACCTGCTTCCGTGGCAGATGGCGGCCAGACGAACCGGAGCCACGCTTAAATATCTGGAGTGTGAACCGGACGGCAGTTTTACGGAGGAGAAAATCTGTGATGCCGTCACACCGCACACAAAGCTTGCCGCGCTGACACTTGTCTCGAATGTGCTTGGACGGGCGACCCCGGCAGAAAAACTGATCGGGATGGTACACGAAAACGGCGGTGTGGTACTGGCGGATGCGGCACAGGCAGCGCCGCATATGCCGATCGATGTCACGGCACTTGACGTGGATTTTCTGGCATTTTCCGGACACAAGCTGATGGCGCCGATGGGGATCGGTGTGCTCTATGGAAAACAGGAACTTTTAGAGGAGATGCCGCCGTTTCTGACCGGCGGGGAGATGATTGACCGTGTGACGAGAGAGGGAGCCGTATTTGCCGAACTTCCCCATAAGTTTGAGGCAGGGACGGTCAATGCGGGAGGCGCGGTCGCGCTTGCCGCCGCGATCGATTATCTGGAATCCATCGGCTGGAAAGAAATCACGGAGCGCGAGGAGATGCTTACCGCCCAGCTGCTTGCCGGAATGAAAAAAATTCCGGGCGTGCATATTCTGGGAAGCGGGGACGAAAAGGAGCACTGCGGAATTGTGAGCTTTACCGTGGATGATGTACACCCGCATGATATTGCATCGATCTTAGATGAGGCGCACGTCGCGGTGCGGGCGGGACATCACTGCGCCCAGCCGCTGTTGGAATGGCTCGGCATTTCGTCCTGTGCCAGAGCGAGCGTGGCATTTTATAATACGCCAGAGGATGTCGGACGATTTCTGGATCAGCTGGCACAAGTCAGGAGGATGATGGGATATGAATAACCGGACATTTTATAATGAGGTGCTGACGGATCACAACCGCTATCCGGGTCACAAGGAGAAGCTTGCGGATGCGAATCTGGTGCTTGAGGGTGTGAATCCGAGCTGCGGGGATGATATTGTGCTGCAGCTGCGCGTGGAGGATGGCAGGATTGCGGAGGGAACCTTTACGGGCGACGGCTGCGCCATCTCACAGGCTTCCGTGGATATCATGCTGGATCTGGTCATCGGAAAGACCAAGGAAGAGGCCATGCACCTGGCGGATCTGTTCTTTCGGATGATTAAAGGGACGGTATCGGACGAGGAATTAGAAGAACTCGAGGAGGCATCGGCGCTTGTGGACATTTCACACATGCCGGCGCGTGTCAAATG
>ERZ1026852.1169-NODE-1169-length-14502-cov-6.029072_pt1 | contig 14502 bp, 7 predicted proteins | sample MGYA00380156_ERZ1026852 | MGnify/ENA primary metagenome ERZ1026852 (study PRJEB33269, sample SAMEA4719792) | human gut metagenome | biome: human-associated habitat; feature: organic feature; material: feces | place: Cameroon | collected 2013-10 ...
TCGCAGTTGCGGTAGCTTCGCCGATTGCGTATTTCGTCGGGAAGAAGGATGCTCCGGTGCAGCTCGCGGAAGTGGAATGGCGCGAATATAAAGTCCCTGCCGGAGAAAATCACCGTATGGTGTTGCCTGACAGTTCGGAGATTTGGCTGAACGCAGGTTCCCGCATCACCTATCCATCACGTTTCGAGGGCAATGAACGCAAAGTGTTCATCGACGGAGAGGTCTATGCTCATATCACGTCGGACCCTCAGCATCCGTTCATAATAAATTCCGGCGACACACGCCTGAAAGTCTATGGAACTACATTCAACTACAAGACTTACAGTGAGAGCGAATGTGTCGAGGTCCTGCTTCTGAAAGGCTCCGTCAGCCTCGATGTGAATGTCGGGGGCGAGATGAAGACCGTGCAGATGGCACCTGGATATATGGTGCAGTATGACAGGAATACCTGCTCTGTCGATATGCAGACATTCGATCGGACGAACTACCGGGCGTTCTCCGAGAAGCATTCATTCCATTTCTTCAATCTTACTATGGCTGACATCGCCAGGGATCTGTCCCGCTATTTCGGGACCAGGATTGTCGTGCAGGACGACAAGCTGGCGAAGACGCATTTCTACGCATATTTCACTAATAACGAAACCCTTGAGCAGATTCTTTCTGCTATGAACACTGACAAGAAAATGAAAATCAAGTCGAGTGACGGCGTCATATACTTGTCATCCCGATAGAATCCCACATATTATTCATTTAACCATATTAAACAATCGATGAAAGTAAAAATTTTACTTGCATCGCTGCTTGCCATGGTGATAAGTTTGTCCGCTTCGGCTCTGGAAATAGACCTGAAGCTGCATAATGTCACCGTAAGAGAAGCGATTGCCGCATTGAACAAGATGGAAAACTGGTCCATCATCGTTAATTCTGACGAAATCGATTTGTCCAGGAAAGTGTCTGTCGATGCTGCCGGTGCCAGCATCAATGATGTCCTTGACCAAATCTTTGTCGGACAGAATGTAACTTATGTCATAAACGGAAGCAGCGTGTCCATCACCGGGCATCAGGCTGCGCCAAAGGCTGAAGGGCCTGCGAAGATTACCGTAAAGGGTAAGGTGACCGATCCGTCGGGAGCGCCTCTTCCTGCAGCCTCACTCATGGTGAAGGGTACCAAGACAGGCTTCTTCACTGACATGGACGGAAACTTTGAATTGTCCGGCATAGACTATCCTGTGACTCTCGTGGTGTCGTATATCGGATTCTCCGAAAGGGAGGTCAATGTCAATGGAACAGAGACAGACCTCACGATTAGCCTCTCTGATGACCAGAACTTTCTTGACGATGTGGTCGTGGTCGGATATGGCACACAGAAGAAAGTGAACCTGACTGGAGCTGTCTCCGTGATCGACGGAAAGGATCTCAATGCCCGCCCTGTCACCAACACTGCCATGGCTCTCCAGGGAGCAGACCCTTCCCTCACTCTTACCACAGGAAACGGTTCCATTGCAGGAAATCATTACAAGATGTCCATCCGTGGTGCGGTGTCATTGAACTCAGGTTCACCGCTCGTTCTCATCGACGGTATCGAGGGCAGCCTCGCGCAGGTGAACCCTAACGACATCGAGAACATATCAGTTCTCAAGGACGCATCCTCCTGTGCCATCTATGGCGCGAAGGCTTCTGCCGGCGTGATCCTGATTACTACCAAGAGCGGCTCTGACGGAAAGGCGAAGATTACCTACAACGGGCGTTTCAGTATTTCCGACAACACCACTTCCACGGACTATATCACATCAGGTTATGATTATGTCACTCTGACCAATGAGTTCTATAACTACACCAAGGGCTATGGCGCATGGACTTATACCGACGCTCAACTGCAGATGCTGAAGGAGCGCCGCTACGACAAGACTGAGAACCCTGCGCGTCCGTGGGTGGTTCCTGACGAGACCGGAACATATACATATCTCTATCTCGGAAACTTCGACTGGTACAACTACCTGCTGAACAAGACACGCCCTGAAACGGAGCATAACATCACTGTCCGCGGTGGCAATGACAAGATAACATACTATGCATCAGGACGCTATCTCTACCGTAGAGGTCTCTTCGGGAACAGCGTGAAGGATAATTATAATGGTTACTCTTTCCGTTCCAAGATAGATGTGAAAATGACCAAGTGGCTGAACTACTCGAACAACATCAGCTTCGAGCGCACGGACTATTCTTACGGCGGATTCTGGGAAATCGACGGTTCCGACGGTCTGGCTTCCAACGGTATCCTCTATGATATCATGAGAAACGTCGGCCCGAACATCACTCCGTACAACCCTGACGGAACCATCAATATCCAGTCCGGATATATGGCGGATGCCACGTCGCCTCTGTTCTCCGGACGAGGCGGAACCTTCATGGACGGCAGGAACCATAACCAGATAGTGAACAATTATCTGACACTTACGAACCGCTTTACGGTGAATATCGCCAAGGGGCTCCAGTTCATCGCTGACTATACCTACCGCCGCCGCGACCAGCTCAAGGCATACCGTAGCCTCCCTTCAGCGAACTGCTATGACAATGCCAACAAGCGTATGTACAAGGGCGCTGACGATAGCGTTCCACAGGGGCAGTTCACGAATGGTTCAGTGTTCGACTTCTATCAGGAGAACCGCTACTATCAGGATGGCCATATCATCAATGCTTACTTCAAGTACAATCATACTTTTGCCGATGCCCACAATCTATCTGCCACTGTCGGAGGAAACTTCGACGACTATCGCAGCAGTTCATTGGTAAACAGGCAGAAAGGCTCTCTTTCTCCTTCATTGTCATATATAAACATGGCGAATGGAACTATCGACAGGGACAGGGAAACGAACTCTTCATACAGGACTCTGGGCTTCTTCGGCCGTGTGAACTATGACTGGAAAGGACGCTATCTCCTGGAAGTGTCAGGCCGTTTCGACGGATCTTCAAGATTCCCTGCAAATCACAGATGGGGCTTCTTTCCGTCAGCGTCAGCGGGATGGCGCATCTCTGAGGAACCGTTCTGGAAGAACCTGAAGAATGCCGTGAACAATGCCAAGGTACGTGTTTCCTATGGTACCCTCGGAAACCAGCAGGTAAGCAACTACTATTACTGGGACACCATCGGCACCGGTATGGCATCAGATTCCAAGGTGTCATATACGTTCGACGGAAAGAATAAGGCAGGTATGGCAACGGCATCAGCTCCGGTATCCAGCAGCCTTACATGGGAGACAGTCGTGTCCGAAAACCTCGGTATCGATCTCGGCTTCCTTCAGGGCAGGCTGAACTTCTCGACTGACCTCTATATCAGAGACACCAAGAATATGCTTACCAAGGGCAAGACCGTCCCTGCCGTATATGGCGAGGCGGCGCCTAAGGAGAATGCCGCAAACCTCCGCACGAAGGGATATGAGATTTCTCTCGGATGGAGAGACTCCTTCAACATGGCTGGCAAGCCGTTCTCTTATGGCGTGACAGCTACACTCGGTGACTATCAGACACATATCACCAAGTTCGACAATCCTGAGAAGAAGTTGAGCGACCACTATGTGGGAAAGAGGCTCGGTGATATCTGGGGCTATGTGTCGGATGGTCTGTTCGCCACTGACGAAGAGGCTGCCGCTTATGAGGCTGCCATCGATTCCAGAGGTACGGTACACAAGACATTGTTCAGCTGCAAGGCTCCGTATAACCACCTGATGGCAGGAGATATCCGCTATAAGGACCTGAACGGTGACGGCAAGATCGACGCCGGCTCGTCCACTCTTGACAAGCCGGGCGACCGCAGGGTGATCGGAAACAAGCTCCCTAGATACAACTACTCCGTCAAGGGAGACTTCAGCTGGAACGGAATTGACCTCAGCATCTTCTTCCAGGGCGTCGGCAAACTCGACTGGCTGCCGTCACAGAGCTGCCTGTATTTCTACGGCCCTTATGCCTTCGAGCGTCCAAGTTTCATCTCCAAGGACTTCGACAGCCTCTGCTGGTCATCCGAGGAAGGGGCTGACAACAGCCACGCCATCTTCCCGCGCAAGCGAGGCAATCTCGTAAAAGGCAAGAACTACGTGGCGACTGACTATTTCCTCCAGAATGCAAGGTACATCAGGCTGAAGAACCTCACGGTAGGATATACGCTTCCGATTAAATCCAAGGCACTTGAGAGAGCGAGAATATACTTCTCGGGCGAGAACCTGTTCTACATATCTCCGCTCAGGAAGGCATGCAAGACCATAGATCCTGAGGTGGCTACGACCACTGCCACGAACGACAGTATGTATCCATACTCAAGGACATTTTCCGTTGGTGTTGATATCACGTTCTAAAACATTGAGAAACAATGAAAAAAATACTTAGCATAATATCATTGTCCGTAGCGGTGCTCCTTTCGGCATCCTGCGAGGATTTCCTTACCAAGGTTCCTGAGACAGACCTTTCTCCGGACACGTTCTTCACGACCGAGGCGGAACTTGAGATGTGGACAAACAACTTCTATGCGGAAATCCTTCCGGAGGCCGATAACCTTACCGCACAGGTGGCTGACGACCATTATACGTCTTCCTTGAATGCCATCGAGAAAGGAACCCGCTCTCCGTCATCTGCCTCATGGGGTGTAGGCACATGGCAGCCTCTCAGGCGCATAAACTATTTCCTTGAGAACAACAAGTGCGCTGATCCGGCCATCAAGGCTGAATATGATGGCGTTGCATACTTCTTCCGCGCGATGTTCTATTTCAACAAAGTCCGCCAGTACGGCGACATCCCTTACTATGACAAGGTCATCGGCTCCTCTGACGAGGCTATGCTGAACAAGCCGCGTGACCCTCGCGGATATGTGATGCTGAAGATATGCCAGGACCTGGACAAGGCTTATGAACTCCTTCCTGACAAGTGGGAGGCCTATAGCGTATATAAGGTGACCAAAGATGCCGCAATGGCGCTCAAATCACGCGTTGCCCTTTTCGAGGGAACATTCCGCAAGTACCATGCAGGCACCGAATATGTCCCTCAGGATGAGCAGACTTTCGACGGCATCACGGTATCTTCCAAATGGTTCCTTGAGCAGGCGGCCGAGGCGGCTTCCAAGGTCATGGGCAAGCACAGCCTCTATACTGGGAATACTCTCGGTCTTGCTTCCAAGGCGACGAGGGCTTCATATCGCGAATACTTCATCCTGGAGGATGCGGAAGACAGCGAGACTATCCTCTCCAGACGCTACAGCGTGGCTCTTCTGATTCGCCACGGCATTCAGTTCAATATGAAGAACGGACGCCACAGCGCCACGGCACGTTTCGTGAACCATTATCTCCAGGCGGACGGCACACCTATCCAGAACAGGGCAGGCTGGCAGACGCTTTCTTACAGAGATGCGTTCAAGAACCGCGACCCCCGTATGGAGCAGACTCTTCACGGTCCGACCTATGTGGCTTATCAGGAAAAAAATCACGAGATGATGACCTTTGACCGCAACCTCAGCGGCTATCGTGTCATCAAGTTCATCAGCAGTACAGATCACGAGAACTCCACGACATCTACTACGGACTATCCTATCCTCCGTTATGCTGAAGTCCTCCTGAACTATGCTGAGGCGAAGGCTGAACTCGGAACCCTTACGGCAGACGACCTCGCCAAGACCATCAATGTAATCCGTGCCCGTGTGGGAATGCCAGGGCTTACAGCAGTGCCTACGGAGGCTGACGTTCTCATGAAGGAGTACTATCCTAACGCCAAGGGTGAGCAGCTTGCTGCAATCCTCGAAATCCGCCGCGAGCGTACCGTGGAACTCTTCTGCGAAGGCTTCCGTCAGTGGGATCTTCTCCGCTGGGACGAGGGAAAGTGGCTGGTTCCTTCCACCAACAAGGGCTTCCAGGGCATTTATGTCCCTGCACTCGGCGAGTATGACCTGGACAATGACGGAAAACTCGATGCCGGATTCTATGCGAAGGCACTTTCATCAGATGATAAAACCACTGTTCCTGCCACGAACCAGATTGTGATAGGCGGTGGCTGGACACTCTCTGAAGGTGACCACGGCTATCTGACATATCATGCAGCAGAGGATTATGTCTGGGATGATGCCAAGGACTATCTCTGGCCGATTCCTGAGGCTCAGCGCACCTTGACAGGAGGAGCATTGACGCAGAACCCTGGTTGGGAGGACAGTTACGGAAAGTAATATGAAGATTAGAAACATCATATCTGCATTGACATTGACCTTTGTGCTGATGGCGGCATCTTGCGGGAAGGAGAACACCCCGGAGGAGAAATCCTTCGAGGTGACTCCTCTGACTCTCGAGATTGACGCCCTGGGCGGACAGGTCTCTGTCAATGTCGTTTCCTCCGGCAGCTGGCTGGTCCGCTCCGACGCATCGTGGGCGAAAGTGCTCACGGCATCAGGAAAGGGCTCGCAGACGTCCGAAGAGGTGATGATATCCGTAGAGGAGAATACCTCCAAGGAAGCACGCTCGGCGAAGATTTCCGTCAGCAACCTGTCAGGCGACAACGCGACGGTAGCATTGACACAGGCAGGAAGCGACGGCGATACGGGCAAACGAGGAATTTCCTCTGTAGAGGACCTTCTGGCATTTGCCACGGCAGTGAACGAAGGTGCTTCGGTGAACCGGTATATGTCCAACGGCATTGTCAAAATCATTTCCGACATCGACGCCTCATCCATACGGGAATGGATACCTGCCGGGACAGCGGAACACCCTCTGACATACAGCATTGACGGAGGCGGACACCGCATCACCGGAATCAGCTGGTTCATTGACCTTGCGAAGACACCGTATGCCGGACTCATCGGATATGCGAAGAACGCATCCGTCAGGGATCTTGTCCTCGAAGGCAGCGGAATGGTGCTGAAAGGCTCGGCGTCCAAGGTCAATGCAGGTGCTTTCGTGGGCCGTTCGGATGGTTGCACCATGTCAATGCTCGTGAATAAGGCGGGTGTCACCATGGTGGAGAACACTTCCGAAGGAGCGGGCATCGCCATAGGCGGCATCTGCGGTTTCATGGACTCCGGTTCCACTATGGGCGGGGAACTCAAACGTGACGGCTGCGAGAACCAGGGCGATATCCTGGCTTCCGCGTCTTGCAACGTGGGAGGCATTGCCGGTCATAATGAGGGTTTGGTGACGAACTGCACCAACAGCGGCGCTGTCCTCGGCAAAAAGTCGTCAGACGGAAAGTGCGGGCCGGCGTGGGGCTGTTCATATAATAAGGAAAGGGATGGCTTCAAATCGAACTGCGGCTATGGCTATGTGGGTGAGTATGCTGAGCATAAGTCTGCTCCTTCGATGTTCGTGAACGCTGTCGTCTATCCGGAGCATAATCTTGATGTGCTGGAAAACACTGTGGACTGGACTCTTGACGCATACTATGACTGGGAGGAGGTCGGCTCTGCCGATATCCGTTCCGGAGTGAAGTATCATCACTATTCCTGCACGAACATCCCGAGGCATATCCATGTGCTGGAGATTGACCTGAACGATGCTGGAGTGGACATCACTACATCGTATGCGGAAGACATTGTCCCGAACCCGAACGGAAACAAGAACGGGAACAACGGAAAGAACATCCGCGAGACACTATCCGAGCTCTGCGCCCGTAAGCGCAAGGAGGGAATGAATGTAATTGCCGGTATCAATACAGGTTTCTTCGACTCGAATGACGGTATCTCCAGAGGATTTCACATAGAGGACGGCGAGCCTGTCTATATAAACAACCCCAAGGTGTTCAAGGACCAGTACCATGTGCATGGCTGGGGCTTCACGGTGTTCAATGACAGGACAATGTCCTGCGGCAAGAAGACTTTCTCCGGGAAGATCAGTGCCGGGGGCAAAGAGTATGACTACTATACTGTCAATGACACGACTCTGCGCCATGTTTCCAAGACTTGCCCGGTCAATGTCTATACGAGCCGCTATGTGCAGTATCCTCATCCGGAGAAAAAGTCGCTTGTGAACGGGTTGGCAGCCAATGCGTTGTATGTGGTGGCGAAGTATGTGTCCAACCCGATGAAAGTGAACTGCGGGTATGCGGATGCCGACATAACCGCCATTTATGACGGGAGGACAACTGCATTGACACAGACTCCTTATCTTTCCGACAGGAAAGAGGTTGCGATAGCCCTCTCCGGTTCTGAGGCTGCGTCTCTTGCGGCTGCGGTGAAGGTCGGGGACAGAATCAGGCTCAGATGCGACATCGGGATTAAGACCGATGATAATGACGCAAGTCCAGTCATCAAGCCGATTCTTACCCAGAATTCTTCGGCGTATTATCTGATGAAGAATGGGGAGGACTATAGCCAGACTCCGGGGGCAGCCGCGAGCGTTTATTCCAAGTATGATCCAATGACGTTCCCTGTGCTTAGCAGGGATGGCAAGAAGGTCTGGCTCGTGGTCGTGGATGGCCGACAGGACTGGTATTCTACTGAGGTGAAGGGCTACGAGGTTTACCGGATAGCGAAGAAACTCGGTGGATGGAACTGTACTCGTTTCGACGGTGGCGGTTCGTCCTGCATGTGGCTCTATGACAACGGCTCCGGCAAAATAGTGAACAGCGTCTCCGACTCGAAAGGGGAGCGCAGCTGCCTGAACTATCTCCTCATAACCGGGAAATAAAACCAATAAACAACAATGATAATGAAAAGATATATCAGAATAATAGCTTCGATGCTGCTTGGCGGTGCCATCTTGGGCGCCTGCAACGGCACGGATTACGATTTCAGCGTCTGCGAGATGAAGGTGGACAGAGATGCCATCGTGGATGTAGCGGCGCAGAACCCAGGGCAGGAAGCCGTGGTGCTCACCACGACAGCCCCTTACTGGATGGTCCAGACTCCGGACTGGATTACACCTGATGCCACCACAGGCTATGGTGAGAAGTCCATAATCACGTTCACCATCGCATCCAACTTCAAGAATGAAAACACAGACATGGCTGCCAGAAGCGGAGAAATCAAGATTTCCGGTGGCATGACATCCGTAATCATCACCGTGAACCAACTCGGGTATACTGCTCCGGTCGATCCTGACGCAAGCATCGGCGGCATCACGGATATGGATGAGTTCAAGGACTTCGTCGCCGCTGTGAACAACGGCAGGAGCCTCTCCAGATGGTACAATGCGGATAGCGAAGTTGAACTTCTCACTGACATTGACCTTTCCGACTTCACGGAATGGGAGCCTATCGGAATGCCGGAGAAGGTCACTTACGGCAACAATAGCCTTACTTATACCGGTTCTTCATTCAAGGGCAAGTTCAACGGCGGCGGGCATACCATCTCCAACTTCAATCTCAACGCTGCAGTCGGGAAGGACGCTGCAGTCGGCTTTTTCGGAATGCTGGAGGGCGCTACTGTCAAGAACCTGACCATCAATGGCAAGATGTCCATCTCGGCTACAGGCGCAGGCGCTGCCGGAATGCTCGCTGGCGCGATGATCAGCACCACTGTCGAGAATGTGAAGGTCAATGCTGATGTCGAGTTCAAGGGAACGATTACTTCTGACAGGTTCGCCACAGGCGGTCTCATCGGTTTCTCCTACGGAACAGGTGATGCCAATTCCCTGATAAAGGACTGCATTATGACCGGCAATGTGAATGCCGTGAGCGGTGAAGGAAACGTCACCAACGGAGCTACGGCTGTTGTCTATGGCGGTATCACAGGATTCTCCACGAGCCCTGCCGAACCGGCAACGGTTATCGAAGGCTGCGAGAACAACGGTAAGATTACCGCGTCTCTCGGTCGCTGCAGCGGAATCGTGGCCACGGCTCATGCCGGAACGACCATAAAGGGCTGTGTAAACAATGCTGACCAAGTGAATACGTTTGACAATGGTCGTATCGGAAATATCGTGTCCGTGATAGGATCCAATGGTCGCATTGAGGACTGTATCAACAACGGAAACCTCACCACTACAACCGCTAAGACTACGACAGGAGCCATTGCCGCACTGCTCAACGAATCTCACGTCGTGATAAAGGGTGGCCGAAATAACGGTACTGTCATCGGCGGCAATACTTCTACAATCGGACTGATTGCAGCGAACTTCTCCAAGTTCTCTTCAGTGTCAGGCTTTACGGTGAGCGGAAAGATCGGCTACTATAAGGAGGACGGAAACCACGAGATGCAGGATCTTAACGAAGGGACATATATGAAGTTCATCGGAAAGATTACATCGGCCAACTTGGCTAAGGTAACAGATATCAAGTTCGAGCCTGCGAAATAGTAATATGTCAAGAATATTTTAAGGGGTTATCCAATAGTTGCCGACATGTGTAATAAATGATAACTTCTAAACAGTTTGATATGAAAAGATTCTTTAAGATGATCGCCGTACCGGCATTGACCCTCGGACTTATGCTCTGCGGGTCAGCCGCGTCGGCGCAGAAAAGTCCGGCGTTCAAGGCTAAGTACAAGATCGCTGAGGGCGCTGACCTCCGTATTCTCGATGACAATATCTGGGACTACAGCAAGGACACTATTCCTCCGAGATGGAAGGAAATTGGCGAGGATCCTCGTGATTTCAAGAGGGCACCGCAGTTCGCCCGTCTGGTGAAGGACTATATGCCAGATGTATTCGCGCTTCAGGAGTACTCCTCTCATATGCACAAGGAGTTCTATCCTCTGGTTCAGAAAAGCGGATACGTCATCGCCTGGGAGTCCAAGGAGGACTGGAACAATACTCCTATCTTCTATAATGAGAAGACGATGGAGCCCCTGTATGTTTTCTATAACAAGTACACTCCGGAACAATGGTGCAACCACGGATCCAAGTCATTCACCTCGGCTGTGTTCCGCCGCAAGTCCGACGGCAAGGTGTTCGGCCTTATCGGCACACACCTCTGGTGGAAGAGCGACAAGGCAAAGCCTGGCAGCACGATGGCGAGGGCTTCACAACTTCGTCTGGTAATGGCGGAGACGGATATCATGAGGGCCAAGTTCGGAGACATTCCGGTATTCGTCGTGGGCGACATGAACTGCGAGGAGGGGACAGTCCCTATCCAGCAGATGCTTCAGGGCGGATATGTGCCTTGCTACAAGGCTGCCACGACCTATGGAGATACGCATAACGGTCATCACGTCTGCAGTCCTGGCGAAGGCTACTCTACCGTAAGCCATAGGAAGGGCGCGGACCGTGAGACCGGAGCGATAGACCATTGCCTCGTATATGACCCGTCCAAGACTGTCGAGGTGAAGGTGTTCGACTGTATTATGGAAGACTACCTGGTCAAACTCACGGATCATTATCCGAATCTTATAGATGTGAGATATTTATGAATCGGTTGTTTTTGATTGCAACGTTATCTGTTGCTTTATTAAATGGATGCTCAAAATCTACTGAAGAAAGGCATCCCGCAGGTGGGTATTCATTTGAGGATATATATCTTTATTCTAACGGCAGTCTAGTGGATATGCAAAACTTGAAGATATTCGTTCCTGCTGAAGAAGGTGTTACGGATTTGGAAGTGGTCTCTTACGGTCTGACCCGCTTCCAGTGTCTGGAGGAAAATGAGAATATAACCTTGGAGAAGTCTTTTTCGGTTCCTCCAGAAGAAAAAGATGTTTACGAGAACGTTGATGGAAATCATGTCAGATATAAACAGACACTTCGCATAAGGCATCGGTACAATCCGTATAAGAGTCGTCAATGCTCGTATCGGATATTCTCTGCCGGATTTGATGGTCTCGCAGCTGACATCACAATCGTCCAACGGAGCGCAAGAGACTGATTAATGTGTTTTTTGGTTTGCCCGCCGCAGGATTGTCCTCGGCGGGTTTTATCTATATTCCGGTGCAAATAGATCGTTCAGGACGATAAGGCTTTGTATAATGTCGCTGTGGGAGTTTCTCTTCAGACCTTCCGTGGTGACTAATGTCAGGATTATGGATTTGCTCGTGTGCGTCTCGTCCTGAAATACTTCTATGCGATGGTTGAGTTTCTGTTCCTGGGCGTTGTCGATTTCATATTCCGAGCGGGAGAATTTCATCTCGCAGAGATTGATGGTCTCGTCCTTACGGTCTATGAGCAAGTCGATTTGGGCTTTCTGTGATGCCCTCTTGCTTGACCAGGAACAAGCATTGGTCTGTACGCCGGATATCCCGAGACGTTGCTTCATCTGAGGAAGATGTGCAAGGCACAACTTCTCGAAAGCCAGCCCTGCCCACGTGTTATGCGTAGGACTGTTCGCGGAATGTGACCAGAACTGAGAATCGTGGTATCTGTTCTTCTGAATGAATGTGAAATAGAACATAGTGAAGAAATCTACCAGCTGGAACAGGGTGTCTTTCGGGAGTCGGCTCCCGGAAGATGGAGAAGACGCCCCGAAAGGAAGGTAACTTCGGATGAATCCGCATTGTTCCAGTTCTTCAAGCACGGAACTGAACGCTCCGTTATCCGTCAGTCCTGCCTTTCTTACCAGTTCCCGGCGCGTCATTCCTTTGCCAACTTCGGCAAGTGTCGTGACTACGGCGATGTATGGCTCCGGTTTCTTGAACAATGCACGGTACAATGCCGAGAACTCATCGCGAAGTTCCGAGTCCTTGCGGAAAAAAAGTGCGTCAATGTTCTGGGCGAGGCTCAAGGACTTGTCCATCAATGACAGGTAATATGGTATTCCTCCGGTGACCATGTAACACTCTGCCATCTGCCGTCTTGAATACTTGAATCCGAAGTGGGTGAAATAGCGCTCACAGTCATAAAGGCAGAAAGGCTCGACAAGTATCTGGTGCGTGAGTCTGCCATGAAGACCGCCCTTGCTGTGTATCAGGTTGTTTATCATCCACGAAGTCGCAGAACCGCAGACGATGAGCTTCACATCATCGCGTAGTGCCGCCCAACTGTTCCAGAAGTTTTCCAGGGCGGGGATGAAACCTGATTTTGCATTGTCCATCCACGGAAGTTCATCAATGAAGATTATTTTGCGTCCTTTCGGCATCTTCTCGATGCTTTGGGCAAGGGCATTGAATGCCAGCAGCCAATTCTTCTCGACATTGATAGTCTCCGTCCCGAAGCTGCGTTGCATAGCCACGGCAAAATTGATAAGCTGGTCTGGCTTTGTGGCATTGTACATCCCGGTAACATAAAATGTGAACTTGTCTTCGCATACTTGTCTTACGAGGAATGTCTTTCCCACGCGGCGTCTGCCATAGACGGCTATGAATTCTGAACGGTCTGATGCCAGATATTCCGTAAGTCGCTCTGTTTCAAATTCTCTTCCGATTAGTGTCTCTTTCATGGTGTAAAGATTTTCTGCGCAAAGATACTTTTTTAAGTAGGTTTGCGCAAATAATTTGTGGATTTTCTGCGCAAATGGACTTTAAAAACGTGTTTGCGCGAATAATCTCGGGGTTTTGCGCTCCGGACACTTGCCATGCAGAGCGGTGCGGCAGCCGGCATTGACCCCGACGGCTTCCTCTTTTGAGTGTTGAGAATGGAGAAAATTCCACCGAAAAGGTTGATGTTGTCAGATTTAGTTGTATCTCCACCTTTTGCAGGCTATAGACCTGCGGAATTTAGGTTTTTTATGCTCAAAATTTAATTTATGAAGAAGAATTTACTTCTGTTATCTGTGCTATCCTTAGCTACAGGTGTGCTCTTCTCGTGTAAAGAAAACGAGAATGAATCATCGGTCCAGCTTCCTGCACCTGTCGTATTGCAGGATGAAGCCAAATCCGGAGCAACGACTGTTGCCGCCACATGGACTGAGATCCCTAATGCTATCAGTTACAGCGTTGTATTTGATGAAAGCGAACCTATAACCATATCATCGACCGAGATGGCTTGGCCTAATCTCGAGGAAAAATCCGAGCATCTTGTCAAGGTCAAGGCGCTGTCAGGTAACAAAAACAAGTATTCTGATTCCAACTGGAGCGAGGTCGTCGTGCTGAAGACCATCGGCACCAGCAAGCCTTCAGGGGAAGCATATGCGATATCATTCAGCAACATTGACTTTTACAAGGCTGATGCGCATATCAAGTCAAACCTTGGCAAGGATTATTTCTTCGAGGTAACTCCGAAGGTATTGTTCGACAGGGACTACGATGGGGAAGTCGATAATTTCGCGGCTGACTATGTGGCTCAGATCAAGCAGCTTGCCGAAATAAGCGAAAAGACATTCGGTGACATGTGGCTTGCTTTCAAGTATGACGGAAGCAAGAATAACGACTTCACCATCAGCTCATTGGCTCCAGAGACAGAGTACATCGGCATCGCATTCGGCGTTGACATCGACGGAAACATCACCACGCCATGCTCTTATGAAACCTTTACCACGACCAAGGACCCGGGTTATGCCGCATCAGAGATGAAGTTCGACATCGGTGTTGAATTCCTGAAAGAGACCACCGTGAAGGTGAGCATAACTCCTACTGTCAATGATGAATATTATTTCTATGCGGCTATCAACAAGGAACAGCTTCCTGGCAATACTGACGAGGATATCATCAACTATTATCTGAGAGTGTTCGCCCAG
>ERZ1026852.1173-NODE-1173-length-14459-cov-8.986879_pt1 | contig 14459 bp, 9 predicted proteins | sample MGYA00380156_ERZ1026852 | MGnify/ENA primary metagenome ERZ1026852 (study PRJEB33269, sample SAMEA4719792) | human gut metagenome | biome: human-associated habitat; feature: organic feature; material: feces | place: Cameroon | collected 2013-10 ...
GCTTTCAAAATGTGAAACTCGTTTACAAAACGGGAATCTCGGATGACTATTGAACTTTTATTTTACAATCCTCAAATACTGTGGTCGATTGATGTCATATTCGGGTCGATTGGTGTACATTCTCACAAGTATTTTAAAAAGGATATTATAATATGACTAAAAGCAATAGATCATAAGTACAGAAGAAAGAGAGGAAATTCTTATGAAAAAGTCAAAGTTTTTAGGCCAGATACTGAGCTTGACGCTTGCTATTGCATTGGTAGTAAGCATAGTGCCGGCAATCAGTACAAAAGCAGCTTCATCAGGTTGGGTTAAGGTGACAAGTGAGAATAAAGCCACCATGGACGAAAATTTATCGGATGTAAGCACTCTGTTTGACAATGGTAAAGAAGAATATATTAAGGCATTTAAGATTGCTTATGGTGCGCAGAGTTCGGAACGTTACATAATAGGAAAAAAAGGAACCGATTATGTATATTATGACAGTTGGAATAAAGATCTTATGTGTGTTACAAAAGATAAAATAGACGAGGACACTTATTACACGTATTATTATCATCCACAATGTACAGTTACTTTTGATCTCAACGGAGGAAATTTAGCAGTCACCACTGACAAGACGGCGGGTGGATTGCTTACAAGTATGCCTTCGCCTACAAAGGAAGGGTATATTTTTACCGGGTGGTTTTCTACTCTGCAAGGTACAAAGGGTTTGGATCTATATAAAGAGTATAATGCACCAACAACCATTTATGCACACTGGCATAAATGGACAGGAGATGAAACATGGGTAAGAGCAACTACGATAAGTGACTTGGAAAACGCTGATTTGCCGATTTTTACCAGTAGCGTGGGAGAACAATTTTTAAATACATACTACACTGCGGATTCATTTCCGGAAGATGCGGATGAAGTAATTATAGGAAAATTTTACAGTTACGGAGTAAATTATTGGACGACCTCGAAAGAAACAGATGCATCCGGTAAACTGAAAACAACATTCTATCTTGACAATGAAATGTTAGCGGAGAATATGAGAAATAAGATTATTTATGTCTTAAAGGATCCAAATGCTGTGGCACCTGCGACTCCTGCACCTGCAACCCCAGCCCCCGGAACTCAGACTCCTTCTAACCCGACTCCTTCCACCACCCCGGCGCAGACTCCCGGAAGTACAAGTAATAATTCTTCTGCATCCGAAGCACCGGCACCGGTATTGACCACCACGAACCTTGCGGGAGAGCAGATCTCCGGTTGGGATGCGATCGCAAAAGCAATTTCTACACAGACAAAAGAGAAACAGCAGAATGTATCCGGAGCCAATCAGGATCTGCTCCACGTGGATGCAAGCACTGTTGACAAAACAATTCCTGTAACAACGGTAAAGGCAGTATCCTCATCTTCTCTCAGAGGTCTGCATGTGTTTATTGGCAGTTCCGATGCGGTAACTTTCCTTGCAAAGAATGATTTATCCGGTTACAAGGAAACCAGCTTTGATCATAAGGATACTATCACAGGACATACTAGAACCATTGAATTTACACACAAACAGGCATTGGGTGCAACCGTTGTATTCCATACCACAGTACCTGTAAAATCCGGAGAAGTAACAGTTTATAAAGTAGATGCCAATAACAATAAAATCCAGATTGCAAAAACCATTTCTACAGTAAATGGACAGGTATGTTTCCTGATTACGGAAACCGCAACCTATGTGTTAGAGTATTAAAAGGAAGCATCTCAATAGTTAATACGAAAATTGCTGACGGCACTACTATTCCGAAGCTAAACGGCAATTTGATCACCATGCCGGACCGGATCCATGTCGGCTGGTAGCTGAATATGCCTGTGAAGTAATAGAAAAGTTATAAAAATGAGAAACAAATACATTGCCCCGGGCACTGGATCTGAAATCCAATGTCCGGGGTGATTTTATAAAAAGATGATAAAACGATACTTGAAATACATACAAAAAATACATATGATAATATTCAGAATCGCGCCGTCAGAAAGTTCTGTCGGTGGGAATGAATGATCACATTGCAAAAACCGTGAATACCTTTTAGGGAATCACGGATAAAACGAGGGTGCTTTATGATACTTGAGATTCTGACCTATACGCACAATATTACGACTATGCTGTTCGGCATCTTCCTGTCGGCTTTTTTTCTGGGTGTGAAGAAGGACAAAACGAATGTAGGGAAGTTGTTGCTATTGGCAGTGATTTCCGGGGGCTTATATATGGTCTGCGTATCTGTGCTGGGTCCGGAGATGGTGGATCAGATATACCCACTGATCGTTCACGTGCCGCTATTGCTGATGCTGGTACTGTATTATAAATTCAGAATATTGCCGTCCCTGATCTCTATCTTCACTGCCTATCTGTGCTGCCAGTGCAGTAACTGGATGGGGTTGTTCGTACTGTCGGTAACAGGAAAAGAGTGGTGCTATTACGTTTGTCGTATCGTGGTGACGCTGGTGGTATTCTGGGTATTGTGCCGCTATGTCTGCCAGACGACGGCGATGCTGTTGACCAAGACGAATCGGGAATTACTGCTGATCGGAAGTCTGCCGCTGGTGTATTATATTTTTGACTATGCCACGACGAAGTTTTCCAGTCTGCTATATACCGGCAACAGGGCGGTGCCGGAATTTCTCGGATTTGCCATCTGTCTGTCGTATCTGATTTTTTTGCTGGTGTATTTCCGGGAATACGAGATGAAGAGCAAGGCAGAGCAGTATAATGAGCTGATCCGTATGCAGATGAATTCTTTTCAAGCGGAGATGGACAATACAAGGAAAAGCGAGAAAAAGATGTCAATCCTGCGGCATGATACGAGACATCATATGGCCGTCCTGAGGACTCTGATCCAGCAGGGAGATTGTGAAAAAGCGCTGGAATATCTTAATGAGGTCAGCCAGACCTATGATGATACTGTCATTAAGGCATATTGTAGGAACGAAATGGTGAATTCGGTATTATCTACTTATAATACCCGCTTTGAGGAGCAGAAAATTCCCTGGGATACACAGGTCACGATCGGAGAGAAGCTCCCCTGTTCGGAAATGATGTTCTGTGCGATCCTGTCGAATGTACTGGAAAATGCCATGCATGCGGTACAGGAGCTGCCGGAGAGCAGACGAAGGATTGAGCTGTCTCTGTCGGAGAAGGCAGGGCATCTGCTGCTCATGGTGAAAAATCCGGTGCAGATAATGCCGGTATTCACGGATGGAATTCCGGTCACAGAGCGTTCCGGACATGGTCTGGGGGTTCGGAGTATCGTATACTATGTGGAAAAACTCAACGGACAGTATCAGTTCCGGATGGAAGACGAGGAATTTGTAGTCCGGCTTATCTTCTGAGCACACTGGAGACTTTCTCCAGTGTCTTTTTCTATTGAGAAAACTTCTTCCTTTCGGTATAATGATGTCAACAATAACAGGTTGTTTGCGGGAAGGAGTCATTGAACGAATGAAATATACACTGGATTATCAGAAGTATGCGGAGCTGGCAAGACGCGTGGCGGCAGAAGGAAGTGTGCTGCTGCGGAATGAAGAGGATACCTTACCGTTACGCAGGGGACAGAGAGTATCTGTATTCGGAAGAACACAGTTTGAGCATTACAAGAGCGGCACAGGCTCCGGCGGCATGGTTAATGCTCCTTATGTCACGAATATCATTGATAGCCTGAAAGAAGATGGAACCATACAGGTAAATGAAGCGCTGGAGCAGGTGTACCGTGAGTGGCTGAAGGAGCATCCCTTTGATGTGGGAGAAGGCTGGGCCATGGAACCCTGGAATCAGGAGGAGATGCCCGTAGATGAAGAACTGGCGGTGCAGGCAGCAGGACAATCGGATGCAGCGATCGTGGTCATCGGGCGTACTGCCGGGGAAGATAAGGATAACAGTGCGGCGGAGGGAAGCTATCTGCTGACAGCATTGGAGGAGGAGCTCCTTCGTAATGTATGTCATGCTTTTGAGCATACGATCGTGGTACTGAATGTCGGTAATATTATAGATATGAAATGGGTAGACCGGTATCAGCCGCAGGCAGTACTCTATATCTGGCAGGGAGGCCAGGAGGGTGGCAGGGCCTGTGTAGACGTTCTGACCGGCAAAGTAAATCCCAGTGGTAAATTAAGTGACACGATTGCAGAAGATATTGAAGATTATCCTTCCACGGAAAATTTCGGAGATCCGGTGGAGAATTTCTATACTGAGGATATTTATGTAGGATATCGTTATTTTGAAACCTTTGCGAAAGATAAGGTGAAGTATCCTTTCGGATTTGGATTATCTTATACGAAGTTCCAGACAGAGATCCTGGGATTCTCAGTACAGGGCATGGCAGTCACGGCAGTTGCAAAAGTAACCAATGTCGGGGGAGTATCCGGCAGAGAGACTGTGCAGCTGTATCTGGAAGCACCTCAGGGGAAATTAGGAAAGCCTCTGCGCCAGCTGGCTGCATTTGCGAAGACAGAAGAACTCAAGCCGGGTGAGACAGAAGAACTGCTGCTGAAAACAGAGCTGACGGAGTATGCTTCCTATGATGACAGTGGTGTCACCGGACATAAATCCTGCTATGTACTGGAAGAGGGAGACTATATCTTCTATGCCGGAACCGATGTGCGAAGCGCAGCAGAGGCTGGCAAAGCGACCCTGACAGAGCTTCGGGTAGTGCGGACGGTGACGGAAGCAATGGCACCGGTACAGGAGTTTAAGCGCCTGAAACCTTTCTTTTTCGAGGAAAAGGATCATGCCATTGCAAACTGGGAAGATGTACCTTTACGAACTATTGATCTGGCAGAACGTATTTCGCAGGAGAGACCCACGCACAGTGAATACGTGGGAGATCAGGGATGGAAGCTGGCGGATGTCTCTGATAAAAAAATCACGCTGGAGCAGTTCCTGACACAACTGTCAGACGAAGACCTGATCTGTATGACCCGCGGAGAAGGCATGTGTTCTCCAAAGGTTACGCCCGGTACGGCAGCAGCCTTCGGCGGAGTGACAGAAGGACTGAAGAGATTTGGGATTCCTATAGCCTGTTGTTCGGACGGACCCTCCGGTATCCGTATGGATTGCGGCACCATGGCATATGCCCTGCCTAACGGCACCTTGCTTGCCTGCACCTTTGATCCGGAGCTGGTGGAGGAGCTGTATGAGATGGAGGGCATGGAGCTTCGGAAGAACAAGATCGACACCCTCTTAGGACCCGGCATCAATATCCACAGGAATCCATTGAACGGTCGTAACTTTGAGTATTTTTCGGAAGACCCGTATCTCACCGGTATCATGGCAGCAGCACAGCTGACCGGCATGGGAAAATACGGTGTCACCGGCACCATCAAGCATTTTGCATGTAATAATCAGGAATTCAAGCGTCATGATGCCAACAGTATTGTATCGGAGAGAGCACTGAGAGAGATCTATCTGAGGGGCTTTGAGATCGCGGTGAAACAGGGTGGCGCTTACAGCATCATGTCCACTTACGGTCCGGTGAACGGACTGTGGACAGCGGGCAATTATGATCTTCTGACGACCATTCTCCGTAAGGAATGGGGATATCAGGGCATTGTGATGACTGACTGGTGGGCGAAGATGAACGAGGAGGGTGAGCCCGGCTCCGGCAGACAGACGATTCCCATGGTGCGGGCACAGAACGATATCTATATGGTCGTAGCGGATGCGGCATCCAACTCCGCGGGGGACAATACCGCGGAAGGCTTGGCAGACGGCAGACTCACCAGAGCACAGCTTACGCGGAATGCGGCAAATATCTGTGGCTTCCTGTTACGTTCCGTTGCTATGGAGCGGCTTCTGGACAGAGAGGAAGAGGAATGCACGGAGCTTCACAATCCGGTAAGCACCGAGGGCGCAGGAGACAGCGGACAGGTGCTGGCACGTTTGGAGCTGCCGGAGCCGAAGATTTTAGAGGACATAGAGCTTCCGTTGGAGAAGCTGTCCACGAAAAAGGGCACAAGTGCAGTATACCAGTTGCGTTTTCCTAAGATCGGAAGATATGAACTGGTATTCCGGATGAGCTCTACGTTAGGAGAACTGGCGCAGCTGCCGATCTCCGTGTTCCTGAACAATACGTTACAACAGACCGTGACCCTTAACGGCACGGAAGGTCAGACCATGGAACGTGTTGTAACACTGCCCATTCGTCAGGACGGCGAGAAATACATGAAATTATATTTCGGAGAGAGCGGTATCGATATGCACCGGATGTTCTTGCGTTATGCAGGGCAAAACGATATCGAAAGCTTCCGGAATGAATAATCATAAAAAACTTTAACGGAATATTTATGTGCAGAGCTTCAAAGAATGATTGACTTCCCCTGCTTTTTCAGATACAATCAACTCTTGTACGTTTATAAGAAAAACTAACGAGGAGGCAGGAAAAGTGATAGCACAGATACTTGCAGTAGTTATATTTGTAGCGATGTTTGTCCTGATCGTTCTGGAAGTATGGGAGAGACACGTTATTACACTGGGCTGCGGTCTGCTGACGCTGGTGCTGGTATTCGGACTGGGAATGCACAGTATGGGTGCAGTGTGGGAGACCCTGAATTTAGGCAGCTTTTTTACAAGTCATTTCTGGTATACGGCGGGACAGTCCGCGGAGACTTCCAGTGGTATTAACTGGGAGACGATCGTATTCGTAGCGGGAATGATGATCATGGTAGAGGGAATGGCGAGAGTCGGATTTTTCCGCTGGCTCTGCATGCGCCTTGCCAAGATGGTTAAGTATAAGGTAGTGCCGCTGTTCGTGACCTTTATGGTATTATCCGGTATTCTGGCAATGTTCATTGACAGTATCACCGTAATTCTGTTCCTGGCAGCAGTCACGATTGAATTGTCACAACTGTTAAAATTCAATCCGGTGCCTATGATCCTGGCAGAGGTATTCTGCGCGAACCTGGGCGGATCCGCTACCATGTGTGGAGATCCCCCCAACATCATCATCGGTACTTCCCTGGGATATTCCTTCACCGATTTCCTGACCAATACCGGTCTTATCGCAGGTATTTCTCTGGTCGTAGTTGTATTGTATTTCTACCTGGTATTCCACAAGGAGCTGCGTGCCAGCGAGGCGGCAGCAGCCGGCAGCAATCAGACTTATCCGGATCCTTCCGAGGCGATCACCGATAAAAAGGGCTTTATCATCAGCACCGTTATTTTCCTGTGTGCGGTAGCATTGCTGGTAACCCATGCACAGACCGGTCTGACTGTATCCTGCATCGGTGTATTTATCTCTATCGTGACGCTGATCGCCGCAGGCAGAGATGCCCTGAAGCTGATCAAACAGATCGACTATAAGACACTGCTGTTCTTCATCGGATTGTTCATGGTGGTAGGCGGTCTGGAGCAGACAGGTATCCTGAAAGTCATGGCGAACTTCATCGGTGACATCAGTAACGGTAATCTGATGCTGATGATCGCGATTATTTTGTGGATCTCCGCAATTGCCAGCGCGTTCGTGGATAATATTCCTTTTGCGGCGACGATGATCCCTATCATCAGCAGTCTGTCCGCGACCCAGGGTGTAGAGCTGTCTATCCTGGCATGGGCGCTTGCCATGGGAACCGATATCGGCGGAAGCGCAACTCCCATCGGTGCATCTGCGAATGTCGTGGGTATCGCTACCGCGGCAAAGGCAGGTCATATGATCAAGTGGGGAAAATATTGCAAAGTTATGGCTCCTGCGACTATAATAGTAATAGTAATCTCCATGGTAATGATCTATGCGAGATATCTGTAAGACTATAAGGAGGGCAGACCCATGAGTGAACAACTGATTATCTCCGTCAGCCGTGAGTACGGCAGCGGCGGACATGAGATCGCACAGAAACTGGCAGAATATTACAAGCTGCCAATGTACGATCATAACCTGTTAGATGAGGTGGCTGCAAGCATGAATGTGAGCAGCAAGGAGCTGGCAGAGTTCGATGAAAAGAGACGTAACAAATTCCTGTACAGAAGCGTGATGGGAATGAACAGCTCTCCGGCAGATAATGTGGCGAGAATGCAGTTCGACTATATCAAGAAAAAGGCAGAGGCAGGAGAATCCTTTGTGATCGTAGGACGCTGTTCTGAGATCGTGTTGAAGGACAATCCGAATCTGATCTCCATCTTCGTATTAGGAGACAGAGAAGCCAAGATCGAGCGTGTTATGCAGATCTATGAGATGGATGCGAGACATGCGGAGGAGCGCATGATCGAGAAGGACCGTCGCAGAAAATCTTACCACAACAGCCATTGTAAGGTAAAATGGGGCGACTCCCGGAACTACGATCTGTCCATCAACAGCAGCAGGCTGGGTGTGGAGGAGACCGTGGAATCTCTGAAGAATTACATAGATGCGAGAATCGCTCATAAATAGAATGATATAAGATAACAAAAATGCAGAGACTGTCTGTGGAAAATGTACAAGAGAAAATCTTGTGGATGCCGTAGACAGTTTCTTTTTATTGCCATAGAAAGTGTGTCTTAAAAAATGCCGGACAACATTTAAGCAAATATTAAGGATTTCTGCCGTGACGAATAGGTGGGAGTGTGGTATCCTAGGAGACGAATAGGAAAGAGGCTTAAGGAACGTACCGGTGCCGGTATGTGGAAATGAGGTACAATATGAGTGACAGAGAACGAGATTCCATTCAGGAGATGGAAGATATACAGAAAGGGCTGGAAGCCTTTTTACAACAGGAGATGCAGGAAATGCAGACGTCCGGCTCCGGCAGTGGGAAGTCCGGAACCGGAAGGCGGACAGCAGAGCGTCCGGCTCCACAGATGTTTGACATGACTGAGAATGACGAGGATGAGGAGGAACTGGATGTGATCGGATCCGGAAGACGAGCAAGAGCGGATGATTACGCGGAGGATTGGGATGATCCCGCGTATCGTAAGAGACAGGCGGCTCGCAGAGAGACGACGCGTAAGACTTCAGAGAATCGTAATAGTGGTGGCCGTAGTAACAGTAATGCAGATCGTCGCAGACAGGCGGCATCCGATAGACCTCGGCGTAGCAGAAGGGAGGACTATGCGGACGAATACGAGGACTACGAAGATCACAGAGAAAAAAATCGCTCCGGAAGAAAAGCAGGGAAGCGTGAGGAGATAGACACGAAAACGGATAAGAAGAGCAGAAAAGGAAACAAAAAGGAAGCCGGGAGCGGCAGAAAAAAGAAAAAATCCGGCTTCAAGCGCTTCCTGATCGCAGTGGCGCTGATCCTCGTATTTCTGGCAGCAGGGTTGTACGTCCTGGTGGGCAAGGTCTATGCCGAGATGAATTATGAAGAGATCGAATCTGTGTCAAGCTCTCCCATGAAGGAAGAAGGCGTCACGAATATTCTCCTGATCGGTAACGATTCCCGTGAGAACGGGGAGGATGGCAGATCCGATGCCATGATCCTCCTGTCTATCAGCAACAAGACGAAAAAGATATATATGACATCTCTGCTCCGTGACATGTATGTAGAGATACCGGGATATAAGGACAATCGTCTGAATGCGGCATATTCCTACGGCGGTGCGGAGCTGCTGATGGAGACCATCGAGCAGAATTTTGACATTCATATCAGCCGCTATGTGCTGGTGAATTTTGAAGCATTTGCAAATCTGGTAGATGCCGTGGGCGGCGTGGATCTGGAGCTGACCGGCAAGGAAGTGGAATACGTGAACGGCTACCTGGTAGAATATAATATCCTGCTGGGCAGACCGGAGGGAACGGACTATTTCGATGACCTGTCCGGAGGCATGGTTCATCTGAACGGTCCTCAGGCGCTGGCATATTGTAGAAACCGTTATATCGGTACGGATTTCGGCAGAACCGAGCGACAGAGAAAAGTGCTGACAGAGGTCATTCATAAGCTGCCTAAGGGTGTACTCACGAATCCGAAGGGACTGATCGACGGACTCATGCCGAATCTCACCACGAACCTGACCCAGGTGGAGTGTTACCGGTTAAGTCTCATGGCACCGAAGCTTCTGACATACGATATTATACAGAACAGTATTCCCATTGAAGGCACATATAAGGATGCGACCCATCGTAAAATGTCCGTGCTGGAGGTGGATTTCGAGGCAAATAAGAAATTCCTGCAGGAGAATCTGTATGGAACGGGAGACAGCACTGCGACAGCGGCTTCTGAAAATTAAGATCGATTTAGGAGAGGGCTAAGGGATTTCTTTGTAACAGAGGGAGAGTGTTTATGGGGCAGAGGAAAAAGCGGTTTGTGGCACTGGTTTGTGCGGTCAGTGTAATAGCGCTTAGCGGCTGTGGGGATGATCTGACACAGCAGGTCTGTATTCCCGGGGTGGAAGAACTGGCGCAGCCGATCGGCGGTTACTATACCGGACCGCAGGACGATCAGCCCGGGGATAATATCGTGGAGATCGTTCTGCCAGGTGGGACAGACGGGGTCAATACTACATTGCCGGAATTGGGACAGTCCGGGGCTTCGGATATTTTGACGGGGGAACGCTGCACGATTACGATCTCCGCAGCAGGGGATGTGACTTTGGGCAATCATCAGGAACAGGATTACAGCTATTCCTTCCGTCAGGCGTACGATCAGGCGGAGGATGAGGGATATTTTTTCGAGAATGTGAGAGATATTTTCGAGGCGGACGATATGACCATCGTGAATCTCGAAGGGCCGTTGACCACATCGGAACATATGCGGGAGGGGCAGACCTACTGCATCAAGGGAGATCCGGCATATGCCCATCTACTGACTTTGGGGGATATCGAAGCCGTCAGCTTTGCGAACAATCATCGACTGGACTACGGAGAGCAGGGCAGCCGGGATACAGTGGCGGCATTAGAGCAGGAGGGCATTGTCTATGCCTATGATAAAAATGTAGGCATCTATGAGATCCCGGACAGTGCGGAAGCCCACGGCGGAGAACGGAATCTGAAGATCGGCATTATCTCCGTCAATGAAGTGGAATGGGGCGCACAGGCGGAGAAACTGATTCAGAATAATATCGAGGTCTTGCGGGAACAGAACGTGGATCTGATCCTCGCCTGTTGTCACTGGGGGATCGAAAAAGACAATTATCCGGAAAATTATCAGCAACAGCTTGGAAGGAAATGCATTGACTGGGGTGTGGATCTGGTCATCGGTCATCATCCCCATGTCCTGCAGGGAATCGAGGAATACAAGGGCAGATATATTATCTACAGTCTGGCGAATTTCTGCTTCGGAGCCAACCGGAATCCGGAGGACAAGGACACCATGATCTTCCAGCAGACCTTTACTTTTGAGAACGGGGAAAAGGTGGAGGATCAGAACGCCCGGATCATTCCCTGTATGGTAAGTTCTGTCAAAACAAGGAATGATTTTCGACCGACGCCGGCAACGGGGGAGGATAAGCAGAGGATCCTGCAGCGTATGAACGAATACAGCAGTGCTTTTTGTGTGGCGTTTGATGAGGACGGCGGGATTATAGTGAATTGACCGATGGGAAAGGATAGGAATTGCCATGGAAAAAGCATTTAAGCTGGACTTTATCAATGACAAAACAGGAAGCCTGTATGTGAACTGCTGCGGTTGTTCCCAGACGGAAGCACTGCACAGCTTCGGACCGGCATCCAAGCCGCACTACCTGATCCACTATGTCTTAAGCGGCAAGGGGCATTTCCGGTTCCATGACAAGGAATACCGGCTGGAGGCCGGGTACGGATTTCTGATCCAGCCAAACGAGCTGGCTTTCTATCAGGCGGATGCGAAGGACCCCTGGAGTTATCTGTGGGTGGGATTTGCCGGGAGCCGCGCGGAAGAGTATTTACATAGCATGGGACTGTCAGACAGGCATCCTATTTTTTCCTGTGATAAATCAGAGGAGCTGTATTCGATTGTCCGTGATATGATGGAACACAATACCTTTGGAATTGCGGATGATCTGCGCCGGAACGGACTGCTGGGAGTATTCCTGTCTGTGATCGCGGACAGCGCCGGTGTGGTAGCCAGAGAGGAAGAGGATAAGGGGAACCAGTATGTGAAAAAAGCGGTATCTTTTATCCAGAGTAACTACTGTAACCCTATCAAGGTAACGGATGTAGCGGATTATGTGTGTATCAACCGCAGTTATTTATATACATTGTTCCAGAATTATCTGGGAATGTCGCCTCAGCAGTTCCTCACCACCTTCCGTATCACCAAAGCGAGAGAGCTGCTGGAATCTACGAATTATCCTATCGAGAGTATTGCCCTGTCCTGTGGATATAGTGATGCGCTGGTATTTACCAAGGCATTCCATGCCATGAAGGGCATGTCTCCGTCAAAATACCGCAAGGAAAGCCACAAAGAGAGCACAAAAGAACAGCTCCAGGAGGTCGAGGGGCTGATCGCCCGGCTATTGAAACCGTAAAGAACAACATTAAAAATGCCCATTCATTTGAATATGAATGGGCATTTTTGGTGCCTTGGTTTTATACAGGAATTCTATTTATTTAAGTTATTTTCTACATATTCCAGGATATAGAAATTATCCTCCGGCATCTGGCATCCGACGATATACAGTCCGTTATCGTCGGAACAGCGGATGATGCGACCTTCCAGCACATTATGATTCGGCAGAGCAAAATCATGGATCGTGATAATGATTTCTGCATTTTTGCTTTGGGTGAATATCTTGTCTGTAGCCAGGAAAGCGAATCCGTTGGCACTGATATTTTCCATGGTAGCCGCATATTCCGTATCGGAATTTTTGAACTTAATAGTACAGGTATTATTCAGATCCATACGAGGGTATTTGCGTCTATTGTTGATCCTGGGTCTGGTAGTAATGGTAATCTTGAAAGCATGTTCACCATTTTCAGGAGCAGGAGAAATGGTGGCTTTGTCCCAACAGTACAGGATATTACCTGCGGTAACCTGCAGCATACAGGAAGCAGACCCGTTAATCGTCAGCTTCTTCTGACAGGATACTAACAGGCCTTCCGGAATCTGTTCGATCAGTTCTCCGAGGTATTCCGTATCTCTCTGACCGACTAATTTCAGATCGATCTTCATGCCGGGCTTGACGTCTTCAATACCCATGAAACCACCGACGCCCAGATCACACATCATGTTCTCCATGACATCTTCGATGGTATTGATATTGTCTGCTGTTTCCTGATATTTGCTGAGCATTCGCTCACTGGTACGGCTGGAATGCGTGATACAGGTTGTGATGGTATCCACGATGTTAGATACCTGCTCCATGTTGGATACCAGCTGAGTGTTAGAGCTCTCTACTTCTTTAATGGCATTATCTACAACCTGAATGTGATTGCCCAGCTGCACGGAATCAGAAGCGATCTGATTTACGTTATCTCCGGTCTGCGTTACTTTTTCCAGAGTGACCTGAATCAGCTTTAATGTCTCTTCAATGGAAGAGGTCATCTTCGCGGAGGTAGCATCCAACCGGGAGAGAGCATTCCTGATCTGCTCAGAGGAAGCGTGGGTCTCAGTGCTTAAGGTACGGATCTGATCCGCTACGACAGCGAAGCCCTTGCCGGCTTCTCCGGCTCTGGCAGCTTCGATGGAAGCATTTAATGCCAGCAGATTCGTCTGATTTGTGATCTTCTCTATGGTGCCGGTCTCCTGTTTTACCATTTCGAATTCCTGACGGAAATTCTCCAGAACATTTTCCAGCTCGGTGGACAGCTGTGACATGGTAGCAGCGGTATTCACCAGACTCTTCAGGTCTTCTGCGCTGACGCCGGAATGGGATTGCGTTTTTTCGACGAGCGTGATCATTTCTCCGATCAGAGCTACCACATTTTCTACCTGGGCGCGGATATCGGAGGTCATCTGTGTGGATGAGGTGGTACGATCCTGCAGCATATTGTTGTTGTCAGTCAGCTCATTCATCCCCAGCATGACGATATCGGAGCCGTGCTTATTCTCGGAAGCCAGCTCTCTTACGACTGTGATGCCATCGAGAATGATATTACTCGAAGACTTAACCTGCTCTACAGTGGTTACGACTCTGTGCAGGTCAGCCTTGATGCTGTCGGTCATGGCACCGTCGGATTCATTCAGATGACGGATGGACATGACATAGCAGATGTAGCACAGGACGATACAGGACAGCTGTAACTGGTAATTCTTCATATCGGAAGCACTGTTGAAGCCCAGCATATAGCGATAGACGGCTGCACCGACGATGATCAGGGCATTGGCGATACCGCAGTTGATCATGAATTTCCGGTTCTTATACAGTACCAGCAGGCTCGTCACGGGCAGGATATAAGTGAAAGCGATCGGGGAAGCTGTAGTACAGATGACAAAAGTGTAGAAGATACCGTAACCGATGACCAGATCGTAGCGGTAGAGTTCCGTTGCCCAGCCCTTTACACGTAACAGCACTTCGCCAAAGATCAGAGGCAGCCAGCACAATGCCAGAAAAATAAGGTAAGAAGTGGTGGGATATAATCCCCCGGACGTATCGGAGCCATAGT
>ERZ1026852.1176-NODE-1176-length-14437-cov-49.158323_pt1 | contig 14437 bp, 14 predicted proteins | sample MGYA00380156_ERZ1026852 | MGnify/ENA primary metagenome ERZ1026852 (study PRJEB33269, sample SAMEA4719792) | human gut metagenome | biome: human-associated habitat; feature: organic feature; material: feces | place: Cameroon | collected 2013-10 ...
AGGAGAAAGAGGTGGTCGGCAAACTCTTCCCAACCTGCGAGAAGATAAGCATTGATTATGCTGTAATGGAGAAGTCGAAGGAAATATATACCTTGCCAGCCGAGTTCGGTTGGAGCGACTTAGGCAGCTGGGGCAGCCTCCGCACCTTACTTCCACAAGATGAGGCTGGCAATGCCAAGGTAGGCAAAGATATCCGATTGTATGAATGTAAGAACTGCGTGGTTCATGCTGCCGATAAAAGCAAGGTGGTAGTTCAAGGCTTGGATGGCTATATCGTTGCCGAGAAGAATGGACAGCTGCTTGTCTGCTCGTTGAAAGAAGAACAGAGAATTAAAGAGTTTGAAAAATAAAAATATCATTAAAACAGATATTTTAGATGTTTTTATAGATTAAAAAATGCTAATTATATATGTCTTCTAATAATTTAGGAAAAGGGAAGTTGATATTTAAAAATACAATATATCTTTACTTACGAATGTTTGTAATGATGGCTGTCAGCCTCTATACAAGTAGAATAGTACTAAGAGCTTTAGGAATAGAAGATTTTGGTATCTATAATGTAGTTGGTGGTATTGTTCTTTGTATTGGATTTTTGAATAATACGATGAGTACAGCTTCCTCAAGATTTATAACTGTAGCCATTGCGCACAATGAGAATCATACAATAAAAAATGTTTTTTCCAATGTGTTTACAGTAAATATTATGCTTGCATTTTTAGTTGTTCTTGTTAGTGAGACTGTAGGATTATGGTTTTTTTATGAAAAAATGAAAATACCAGAAAACAGGATAGATGCAGCATTTTGGACTTACCAAATATCAATTATCTCTACAGTAATGAATATTATTACAGTTCCGTATAATGCTTCTATAATTGCATATGAGAAAATGCAGGCTTTTGCATATATAACGCTTTTTGATGCATTTGCTAAGTTGATTATAGCATGCTTGTTGCTTTATACTAACAATATAGACTTGCTAGTTTCGTATTCATTGCTAATATTATTTATACAATTTGTAGATTGTTACGTATATCGTGAATATTGTAAACGTAAATTTGATATCTGTAAGGTGAGTTTAAAGTTTGATAAAGAATTTGTAAAGGAGATGTTTGCTTTCGTTGGATGGTCTTCTTATGGGAGTTTCGTCTCATTAGGATTTACACAGGGACTTAATATTCTGCTAAATGTTTTTTTCGGTCCGATTGTTAATGCGTCTAGAGGTATTGCCGTTCAAGTACAAAATTCTGTTCAGAATTTCATGTTGAATTTTCAGTTAGCAGTAAATCCGCAGTTGATTAAATCATTTTCTATAAATGATTTAGAATACACAAAAATGTTAGTCGAGTTTTCTTCAAAAATTTCTTTTTTTCTATTATGTATGCTAAGCATGCCTATAGTCGCTAATACAAATTATATATTGGATCTATGGTTAGGCCAGGTTCCTGATTTTAGTGTAGAGTTTATTCAGGTTACATTATGTATTTCAATATGGCAAAGTTTGGCTACGTGTCTTCGAGTTGTAAACCAAGCAGAAGGAAATATAAGAAAGTTCCAAATGTATGAGTGTACGTGGCTATTGTTTATAGTTCCAATTTCCTTTTTAGTGTTGAAATTAGGAATGGGACCAACATCGGTTTTTTTTGTATATTTGTTTTTTGAGTTTAGTGCAAACTTTATTAGAATATTCATTGTTTTGCCTAAGATTCAAATGGCATGTTTAGAGTATTGTAAAAAAATATATCTTCGAATAATTCCTTTATTTGTTATAACTTGTGCTTTGGCACTTTACTTTCACGGGAAAGATATTCAATCTTTTAGTTTCTTATGCTTGAATAGTTTGGTCTTAGAATTGATAATAATAGTTTATATTTATTGTTTCGGTTTGTCAAAAACTGAAAAAGGTTACCTAAAGAAAATAACGTATGGTATCAAATCAAAATTTGTTAAGTAATAAGAAAAAGTATAACAGAATTGTGCTTTTCTTAACGTGGGCAATCATATTATTGCAAACTAATTTGTTTAGATTTAAATATTGGAGTGGTGATATTTCTCATTTCTTTAATTATGCCCTATTTATGTATATTGCATTTTGCCTTTTTAAATATAAGGCAATAACAAAGAGCAATTTTACCTTTAAAAAAAATATTCTGTTGTTATTAATAATACCATTTGCAGGTTATTTTATAAAAATAGCGAAAGAAGGTTGGGGAAATGGTGATGTCACTTTTTATTTAAATATGATTCTGTCATTTTGTATGTGTTTTCTGTTTTATCGGTTGCATGCATCAGAAAAAATTATTGTTAATGTTATAGTCTGTTCAGCTATCATTATATTCTGCCTTCAAGTATTTCAACAAATTAAACCATCTGGTGTTTTGTTTGCTGAATATTCAGAAGATAGTTTGTTACATATGGGGGATTATGCAGAAATTCGAAATGGTATATATAGATGGAGGTTTGAAACTTATTTTATAACACTTTTTGCATTGTATTATACTTGGTGTAAGGTATTAAAAGCATATTCATTGAAACGTCTTATGCTATTTTTATGTATACTGTCCTCTATGTATCTTTATATGACTCGACAGGTTATGTTTGCTTCTCTAGTAACTTTGGGATTATCTTTCTTTCTAGATAAAAAAAGACTAAATGCAAGGCATATACTATTATTTGTTATTGGTTTTTCGCTTTTATTTTTTTTAAGTGATATATTGTTTGGAGAGTTGCTAAAGTTTACTAAAGAGGAATCTAATGATAATATTAGAGACTTAACTTTTGCATATTATTGGCAGCGTGATACAGAATCTTTGCTTACTTGTTTTTTGGGACATGGGCTATCAAGAGATATTGAAATAATGAAAGAGAATTATATGATTGTTGTAACTGATATCGGTATAATAGGTCAATGGTTTATATATGGTTTGATATGGATTATATTGTATGTTTTTACGGTTTTCAATATTGTTATCCGTTATCGAAAAAAAATACCATTATATATTAGGCTCTTTGTTATTGGCACTTTTATTAATTCTGCCTGGATTTTTCCTTATCGTCGAGAATATGAATTTTTTATCTGGGCTGTTGTTTTGTATATATCATCAATTTATATTTATCAATATGATTACAAGAATATTCGAAAAAATCTATAGAAATATAATTTCTATTCCGATCAACTTTAAATGTCTTCCTTTTAAACAAGCTGTAAAATTACCAATTCATGTTTCTGATACCATAGCATTCGGAAATATTTGTAAAGATTCTGTTGATATTAAAGCTCCGATAATTTATCGAGGAATGATTCAGCTTGGTACTAATAAGGGGAGTTTTGGTATGGGGGGGCTGGATTATGTGGATATTAAACAAGGAGGTAAAATAGTATTTTATGGTCCTTGTAATATTTGCTCTGGTATAAAGATTTCTATTGGCAGTGAAGCAAAACTTGAAATAGGGGAAAATACTTTTATCAATTCAAATACTATTATTGCAGTTCGTTCATCTGTATTTTTAGGTCGTAATTTCAGTGCAGGATGGAATTGTATGATCACTGATTGGGATGGTCATGATATAATTGATTCTTGTACATTGAAACTTCTGAATACTCCTGCTCCCATATTTTTTGGCGAGGATTGTTGGATAGGAGCACATACTACAGTCTTGAAAGGATGTACATTTGCAAATAAGGTTATAGTACCATGTTCCTCTATTGTGACCAAGTCCTGTTCTACTGAAAATGTTATTTTTGGAGGTACACAGAATAAAATATTAAAATCACATGTATATAGAAAATATGAATAATAAGTTATTAGTAATAATTGTAACGTACAATGCAATGCAATGGATTGACCAATGTCTTGGTAGTGTTCTTAAATCAACAATGAAATCTGATATATTCATAGTTGATAATGGTTCATCTGATGGTACGCAAGAGTATATTAAACATCATTATAGCAAAGATGTCCTATTTCTTGAGTCTAAAGAGAATTTAGGCTTTGGCCGTGCAAATAATATGGGGCTTCAATATGCTTTGGATAATGGGTATGATTTTGCCTATTTGTTAAACCAAGATGCATGGGTTTTTCCTGATACATTTGAAAAATTGATTGAAGCAATGCTGGAGCATGATGATTTTGGTGTTGTAAGTCCAATTCAAATGCAAGCAAATATGAATCATTTTGATTCTTATTTTAGAGACGTTATTTCTCGTAAGTACAATGAAAATGATCTAATCGAATTGTTGATGTTTAAGAGACCTCAGCAATTACTAGAAGTTCATGATGTTATGGCAGCGCATTGGATGATAAGTAGAAAATGTTTTTCATGTGTTGGAGGCTTTTCTCCTTCTTTTAAGCATTATGGTGAAGATAATAATTATTCATCACGAGTGATTTTTAAGGGAATGAAGAATGGTGTGTTGTTGACAGCATTTTCTGTACATGATCGAGAATTTAGAAAAATTTCGTATAAACGTCAGGTTTTTATGGATTATATAAGAACATTGGTTGTTGTTAACGATTTGAATCAAAATAAAATTTTATTTGTTATTTTGAAGAATATAATGTATGCTATAAAGAAATCATTGATGGCATTTAGTTTTTATCCTTTGAGATGTGCGATAAAACTTTTATTTTCATATAAAGAAATTAAACAAAATCGTGCTTTAAGTAAACAGAATTGTGCTTTCTTAAAAAAATAAGATATGGATGTAAAGACAAAATTCGTATATGTGCTTGTATGTAACAAATCAAATTTTTATTTCGAACAATTTATCATATCGGCTTATTCTTTGTTAAAGCATACTCCGGCTGCTTATATATGCTTGGTAGTTGATGAACTATCTGCTATATATATCGAAGAACGTAAAGCTGATATTGTAAATCTTGTTTCTGATATTATTGTGGTCGATACCCCAATGGATTATAATAATATGAGAAAGTCTAGATATATTAAGACGAATCTAAGAAAGATAGTAAAAGGAGATTTTCTTTTTATTGATACAGATACTGTTGTTTGTGATGATTTGTCGAGCGTTGATGACATTCCATATGATATAGCTTCTGTTCCTGATCAGCATGTAATGATATCTTCTTTTCATCCTCAGGAGTCTCTTAAAAGTTGGAGTAAAATTGCAGGATTTAAGCTTATTTCTAATTATTATTATTTTAATAGTGGTGTGATTTATTGCAAAGATAACCAGAGAACGTCCGAGTTCTATTCGGAATGGAATAAACATTGGAAACTAAATGATTCTCACGGTCTATCGTATGATCAACCTTCATTTGCTAAGGCTAATGAAGTATGTGGTTATTTAATTGGAAAACTTGATGGCGTATGGAATTGTCAGATTGTAGAGAATGGACTTAGATACCTTCAAGAATCTAAGATAATCCATTATTTTTCGTCAGGAAATTCATCTAATAAACAAAGTGCTTATTTGTTTTATGATGAAGAAATCTACAAAAAGATCCGTTGTAAAGGTTTGATGTGTGATGATATTCAGATGCTTCTGAGTAATCCGCGCTCTGCTTTTAGGGATGATTGTAAGGTTATAACAGGAGATGATTCTAAATATCTTTTGTCTATCGCTAACATTATTTATAAAACACATCCGAGAATATTCAAGGTATTTGAAAAATTCTCGTCAAATTATTTGCGCTTCTATAGATGTTTGAAAATGATCCGTAATGGTTTATTAGTCAATAAAATAAAAACTAAATATTTTTTATAATATGATTCCTAAAATTATACATTGGTGTTGGCTCTCTGGGGATCCAATACCCGAGAATTTGCAGCGTTATATGAATTCTTGGAAACGTTTGCTCCCTGATTATGAATTTATTCATTGGGATTTTAAACGATTTCCAAGAGGAAAGTGTGAATGGGTTGATCAGGCATTTGATGCTCACAAATATGCTTTTGCTGCCGATTATATTCGTCTCTATGCTTTATACAATTATGGTGGATTCTATCTTGATATGGACGTTGAAGTTCTAAAAAACTTCGATGAACTATTAGACCATCATGTCATGTTGGGGTATGATAGTGCTGGATTTCCTGAGGTTGCGGCTTTTGGTGCAGAAAAAGGTAATGGTTGGATAGGTTTATGTCTTGATGCATATAATCAGAGATCTTTTATTAAAAAGGATGGAAGTTATGAGACAGAACCTCTCCCTGCTGTGATCAAGAGATTAACGGATAGTAGCCAATTTATTCTTAAGAAAGTTCGTGGTTTAGGTGAATATATAGAAGGAGAGAATGAAATCTGTATTCTCCCTACAGAATATTTTGGACCCAAATCCTATGCTACAGGTGAAATTCATACAACGAATCATACATTTTTGATACATCACTTTGCTGGATCTTGGATTCCAAAGTATGAGAGATTGGAAAAAAAAATATGGTTATTTTTGGGATTTAAACCACATTGCATAATAGGAAAAGTATTGAATCTGTTTAAACGCTAAATTATGTCTGTACTTGAAGGAATATTGAATTTTTGGCATAGAAGAAGTTCTAAAGCTTATTTGGACTTTTTAAGGTCTAAGGGATGTAAGATTGGTATTGGATCGCGAGTTCGCTTTCAAAGAACAGCAATGATTGATGTTACTCGACCTGCTTTGATTACGATTGGTAAGAATGTAGATATGAATAGAAATTTTCAAATATATACACATGATTATGCTTGTACTGTTTTTATTCATAAATATAATGAGTTTATAAATTCTTCTGGTGCTGTAACAATCGGTGATAATGTATATTTTGGAGCCGATGTAATAGTTTTGAAGGGGGTGACCATAGGGAATAATTGTATAATTGGTGCTGGAAGTGTTGTCACCAAAGATATTCCGTCTAATAGTGTTGCAGTTGGAAATCCTTGTGTCGTCGTTTCCTCTCTTGATGCGTATTTCAATAAAAGAATAGAAAAAGGACTCTCTGAAGCAGTTGAGTATGTTAAAGCTATACAACAAAGATTTGGAAGAGACCCGTTTCGTTCAGAAATGGGAGAAGAGTTTATTTATTTTATGGGGGGGCAGAACATAGCCAAGCGTCAATTGGGGGATTCATATTATATTTGGGAAAAGCTGCATAAACCAAGATTTTCGTCTTTTGATGCGTTTATAAATTATTGTAATTCTATTTAATGATTGTTATTTTATGAAAAAAAATGATTTAAATGATCTTTTAGAGCAGGAACGAAAGATATATCTTTCAGATTCCTGGAAGCAAAGATTGATAGATTCTTTTTTAAAAAGAGAAAGATTTTTGATTTGGCATTTTGTGAAGACTATGAGATATTGTGAATATTATGGAAGTAATAAACATAAATCTGTTTTTCATGCCTTAATGTATCTTTATTATATGAGAAAGCATAATTCGAATTGCGTAACTATGGGGGGACAAATCGCTCCAGGAACTCTAGGGGCTGCCACTATCATTTATCATATTAATGGTAATGTTGTTAATGGATATTCTAAAATAGGAATTAATTGTAAATTGCATGGCAACAATTGTATAGGCAATAGTCATGACGAAGATGATTGTCCTGTTATAGGAAACAATGTGCGTTTGGGAGTTGGTGCAAAAGTTATAGGAAATATATATATTGCTGATAATGTAACGATAGCAGCAGGAGCTGTTGTAACTAAATCATGTTTCGAAAAAGGTGTAACTCTAGCTGGCATCCCAGCAAAAATTATTAATAGAAAAAGCTAAATTTATGGATAATAATAGACCAAAAGTTTGTTGTATTTTGCCCATATTCAAAGTTGAAAAATATCTGAGACGATGTGTAGATTCTGTATGTAATCAAACAATGAAAGATATTGAAATTATTTTGGTTGATGATGGGTCACCTGATGGATGTGGGACAATATGTGATGAATATGCCCAAAAGGATGATAGAATTAAAGTAATTCATAAGGAGAACGGAGGATTAGGATATGCTAGAAATAGTGGCTTAGAGATAGCGACAGGAGAGTATGTTGCATTTATAGATTCTGATGATTATGTGGATTCTGACATGGTTGAAAAACTGTATGCGGAATGTGTCGCAAAATCTTTAGATGCAATTTTTGCCGATTTCTATGTTGAAGGAAATAGTGGATTTACTAAGAATGTTCCATTTCATAAACTTTATGACTCACCTTCTGATATTGAGGATTTTTGCTTAGATTTAATAGGTAGCGAGCCTACTTATCCTTCTTGTTCAAAAATGCAAGTTTCTGTTTGGCGTGGTCTTTATTCTCTTAAGGTGATAAAAGCTTTTAACATAAAATTTCCTTCTGAGCGTGACTACATTTCAGAAGATATAGTTTTTAATCTTGATTTCTTGCAACATGCGTCTAAGATAGAAGTTGTATCAATGAAATTCTATCACTATTGTTTTAATGAAGTATCTTTGTCAAATAGTTATAGAGCTGACCGTTGGATTAAATTGTTAGGTATGTTGGATGTTATGGCTGAAAAAGGACAAGAAATTAAACGAGATCGAGATTTTCGCCTTCGTTTAGGTCGTACAGCTTTAGCGTATAGTAAAATAGCAATTCATGAAGCACTGAAAATAAAAAAACCTTTCTTTATCAAAATTAAATCAGTTGCTGATATTTTGAAGTCGGATAAGTTTAATTTTTATATTAAGGATTACCCTATAAATTTATTGCCTATTCGTTGGAAGGTTTATGCATATTTGATTAAGCATAAGTGTTACTTTTTTATATATTTAATGTTAAAATAGAATTATGAAGATTGCGTTATTATATATATGCACTGGTATCTATAATCAATTCTTTGAGGGATTTTATAGTTCGGCGAAAAAATATCTATTGAAAGATAAAGCCGTATTGGATTTTTTTGTATGGACAGATGATGATACCTTGTATAAAGGAGCAAGTGATGTTCATGTTATTCATAAGAAATGCGAGGGATTTCCTGCTGATTCTTTATTTAGATTTCGTATGTTTCTTCAGGTGAGAGATGTATTGTCTAGATATGACTATATTTATTTCTTCAATGCAAATGCTGAATTTCTACAACCTGTTGAAGAAGAAATCTTACCGGATAGTACAGGACTTGTTGCAGCGTTGTGGCCACAAAATCATAAGATTTTTAAGTATTCATCTTTTTTCCCTTATGAGCGAAATAAAAAATCGTTAGCCTATATTCCTCCTTTTGATGGACCTTACCATTATTTTATGGGAGGTGTTAATGGAGGAACAAGTGGGGCTTACTTAGAAATGATAACTACTTTATATCGTAATATAGAGAAAGATTATCGTAATGGAATTGTAGCCATAGTTCATGATGAATCTCATCTGAATAAATATTTGCATCAACATTCTTGTAAGATTTTAAAGGAAGACTTGGCTTGGCCAGAGGAGTGGAATGGGGTAAAATCTCCAAAAATAATTTTTAGAGAAAAGACTAAACTTAATGATACTTTTAAAAAAGGGAGAGATAAGAGCCTTTGGGGAAAATTTAAATTTTTATTGGAAAAAATCAATTTAGCAATTAAATGGTATTTGTAGATTATGAAAATAGTAAAATATATAGGTGGATTAGGTAATCAGATGTTTGATTACGCTTTTACCTATTTATTAGGTAAGACTTTTGAGGAAACAATTTATGCTGATGTTCTATATTATAAAGACCATAAATTTCATAATGGTCTTGAATTAGAGCGTATCTTTGACATTACTCTTAAAAGAGCGAAGGTTTGGGATATTGTAAAAATGGCATGGTATTTTCCTAATTATTATATAGATTATCATTTACGACGTTATCTGCCTAAGCGCAGTAAACAATATTATGAGCCTGTTGGTGGTGAGTTTAGCCCAGAAACCTTGAAGGTCGTAAAGGATCGTTACTATTATGGTTTCTGGCAGGATCACAAGTATTACGATGGTATTCGTGATGAATTGAAATCAGTCTTTAGCTTTAAGTTAACTCTTAATGAGCGCAATCAGGAGATATTGAATGACATGTTAAGTTCAGAAGAATGCGTTGGACTTCATGTTCGCCGTGGAGATTATCTTAATCATCCTCTATACAAAGATATTTGTACTTACGAATATTATTATAATGCTATTAATTTGATCAAAGATAAAATTAATAGACCTGTTTTTTATATTTTTTCTAATGATATACCATGGTGTAAAGAAAAATTTGAAAAATTATTTTCTGATTCTAAAGTTGTATATGTTGATTGGAATAAAGGTGAAGATAGTTATTGCGATATGCAGTTGATGATGGCTTGTAAGACTCTAGTTATTGCAAATTCATCATTTAGTTGGTGGGCGGCATATTTAAATGCTAGAAATCCTTGGGTTATTTCACCTAAAAAATGGTTAAATAAAATCGAAACTTTTCATTACCAACTTGATGATTGGACACAAATTTAGTTCATCAATAATGCTTTAATAAACAAAACAAATGTTAGTTGAAAAGTCTGTGACATGTATATTATAATATTTTGTTGCAGTGAATCTTTAGAGAAGATAAAAAAATATATAAATATATTGACTTTTATGTTGCAAAATAGAATTATTTCGGGGCTTGATGTGATGAAGTTCGTTATGGCGATTTTGATAGTTGATGTTCATGTCAAGGGGTATCTATTTTTCCCCATTCCAATACAAAATAATTTAATTCATCCGATTGAAAGTTTAACAGTGCCTACATTTTTTGTTATATCTTCTTTTCTGTTTTTCAGAAAGGTCAGGGATGCAGAACATCAATTACAGTTAGTGTTACATTTTGCTAAAAGATTAGCTTTGCTATATGCATTTTGGTGTTTGTTATGGAGCCCTATTATATTCTTGCAAAAAGAGTATTTTCACCCAATGACAATTTGGATACCCTTGTTTATGTTGAGGGATTTTTTCTTGGGAAGTATGTTTGATGCTAGCTGGTTTTTGGGAGCTTTGCTAGTTGGAGTTCCTCTGGTGTGGTGTCTAAGTTGTTTGTTAAAAAAAGATATATTTGTAATTATTGTTCCCCTAATTGCTTATTTATATTTGCAAAATTTGGATAATTTTCCGGAAGAATTATGTGCCTTTTATTACTGGTACAATACGTTTGAATTACCGCAGTTATCATTCATGGGGGGGCTATTGTGGATTGCTGTTGGTTATTTGTTGGCTAATAAAAAAAGCATAGCATGGATGAACTGCGTGAGTAATAAATGGGCTTGGATCATCTTTTTGGTCTGCTTTGTATGGAGAAGCTATTTTCCGATGATGCAATTATTGCCTAATGTTTTTTGTGTTGTAGCATTATTTATTGCAGCGTATACTTTGAAGTTGCCAGAGCATCCTAAGCTTTATCGTAGATTCAGAACGTATAGCATCCTCTTTTATGTGATTCATGATTGCTTCAAGAAGATTCCGAAGCTGTTGTTCGGATGGGAGAATGGTCCTCTTTTGTTCGTTGTTACCCTTGCTTTCTGCTTCCTGGCATCCGAGCTCATTATGAGAATGAAGGACGTGAAGGGATTCGGATGGTTAAGGTATGCGTATTAAAAATGTATTGTTAAATGAAATCAATACTTGTAGATAAAATATTATCAACGGAAAAGTCTTCCGTTCATCAGATATTTGAAACAAAGGGTAAGGTTTATACTTACCTCAATCCTGTATCTTATCTCACAGCTCTGGATAATAAGGAACTGTTTGGTAAGATGGATGGTATATTTGCCGATGGTGGCTTGCTGGTGAAAGCCATCAAGTTGGTTTATGGCAAGTTGGTGACTCGAAGAAGTTTTGACATGACTTCGATGGCACCGGAGTTGTTCTCGTATGCAGAGGAACATGGAAAGACCATCTATATTGTGGCTTCTAAGCAGGAGCAGGTAGAGAAGGCTGTGGAGATATTCCGTGAGCGGTATCCAAAGGTGAAGTTTGCAGGTTATCGTAACGGTTACTTTGCTTCAGAACAAGAAATGGATGAAGAGGCTAAGCATATCGTTAAACTGAATTCTGATTTCTTGATAGTTGGAATGGGAGCCTTGATGCAGGAGAAGTTCCTACTAAAGGTGAAGAATTCAGGTTATCAAGGTGTCGGGTTTACCTGTGGCGGATTTATCCATCAGACTTCCAAGAATGAGATAGATTATTATCCGGCATGGGTGGATAGGACGAATCTTCGCTTTGTTTATCGAATGTGGAAAGAACCTCATACTCGTAAGCGTTATGTGATGGCAGGCTTGCTGTTTCCTGCAAGATTCATCGCAGAAAAAATCTTCGGATAGTCTTGTACAGCCAGTGAATGAGGGTGAAGACTACCGATATGGGAAGTAATATAAAGAATAGGAGCGTCGGTATAATATGACCGATGGCTCTTTGTAATTTCTCTTTCATGCGTGCAAAAGTACAACTTTATGTTGAAACACCAAAAGATTTTCTTTGATTTCTTGCGATTCTGCATTGGTTCAGCCAAGGAAATTCCTGATTCCTTGAAGGATGCGGATTGGAAGGAGCTATATCGTATCGCCCAGAAGCAGGCTTTGCTTGGTGTGCTGTTTTATGGTATCCGGAGGTTGCCAAAGGAGTTGGCACCAGAGCAGAATCTGCTGATGCAATGGATGGTGATGTCGGAAATGATTCGGAAGCAGAATATCAAACTGTTTCAGAATTCCGTGAAGATTTGTCAGAACTTCGAGAACGAGGGCTTTGCTAACTGTATCTTGAAGGGACAGGGGAATGCGTTGCTTTATCCTGACCCTTATATGCGTACTCCCGGGGACATAGATATCTATCTTTCGGGTGGTCGCAGGAAAATCATGAAGTATGTGGATCAAGTGTGTCCGAATCAGGTAATGCGGTATCATCATGTGGATTTTCCCGTGATGAAGACGGCGATAGAGGTGCATTTCACTCCTTCGTATATGTTCTGTCCGATTCATAATCGGAGAATGCAGAAGTGGTTTGAAAAAGTGATGGACGAACAGTGTAATCATCGGGGTTCATTGCCTGATGGTTATGGGGAAATTCATGTGCCTCAGGTTTCATTCAACGTTATCTATATCCTTTCTCATCTGTATCGGCATATCTTTACGGAGGGTGTCGGATTGAGGCAGCTTCTGGATTACTACTATGTGGTTTGCGACTTTTGTAAAGTCTATCAAATCTCTTCGAATCATCTAAGTAATTTTTCGAATCACCCCGTCCCTCTTTCCAAAGAGGGCTCCACTTTCTCCCCAAGCCCCTCTTCCTCAGGAAGCGGGGATGTAACCGCCCTCCGGTGCTCGGAACCGCTACGCTCTAAGGATGGCGGACCATCAAAGGTCTCGCCAGGTTGTGCGGGCTGGGACCGCCTGGATGCCATAGGGGATACGACTTCGGCTTGTTCTTTGGATGCCGGCTCTTCTTCTTTCTCTGCCTGTTCTTCTGTTGCTTTAGATGTGGTGCAGAGGGAATTGAAGCATTTGGGATTGTGGAAGTTTGCAGGGGCTGTGATGTTCGTGATGAAGGAGGTGTTCGGGCTATCTGAAGATAGGATGATTGCACCGATGGATGAAAAGGAAGGTAGGTTCCTGCTTGATGAAATCATGAGAGGAGGAAACTTCGGACAGTATGATGATAGGATGGGAAGTAAGGTAGATGAAAGTAAGATTCATCGTTACTTCAGGATGAATCTCAGGAATCTACGATTCGTGAAGCATTATCCTACTGAGGCGGTGTGCGAACCGGTTTTTAGAACCTGGTTCGCAGGATGGAAGTTTATAAACAGAATTAAATAACATTACTACTTCTATCTATGGACGGAAAGATGAAGACAAAATGTTAGGTACATTGCGAAAGCCCCATAAGAAAAGTTTTTGCAAATCATCTATCACCCATCACGATTTTCTGGTAGAAATCGGATAAGATATTGATAATCAAAGGAGCAATATGCGTGACTGATGGCTAAAAAAGGGGATTTATCCCTCACGCATCAATCACGATTTTGGCTTTATCCCTCACGATTTTGCTTATGCTGTAAAGCAAAAAGGCTTTTTTGCGATTGAAACTGGCTTCACTTGCTTTTGGAGTAAGTTTCATTTCGAATTGGTTTGGGGCTCAGATAAAGTTTACGTGGGGCTCTTTTAAGGTTTACGTGAGATTCACTTCGGATTCAAATGAGGCTCAGTTCGATTTCTTTCTGTTCTTCTAATGAAGCGGAAACGGATTCGTCTTTATACCTCATATAAATCAAAAAAGCAGTGTAGTGGAGTGTAGTGTTAGTGTAGTATTTGAAATCACATATTTACGACATAAACTATTACTAATGGAAAAAAGAAAAGAAAGAATAGACAACTTAGAGGAAACTTCTCATTCACTTCTCCCCTATTCTGATTTCGGAGACTCTATAATTAGTGATAAACAACAAATGAAGAAGAAAGTTTTTGTAAGCGGGTGTTATGACCTGCTGCATTCCGGTCATGTTGAGTTTTTCCAGCAGGCAT
>ERZ1026852.1185-NODE-1185-length-14393-cov-89.922444_pt1 | contig 14393 bp, 7 predicted proteins | sample MGYA00380156_ERZ1026852 | MGnify/ENA primary metagenome ERZ1026852 (study PRJEB33269, sample SAMEA4719792) | human gut metagenome | biome: human-associated habitat; feature: organic feature; material: feces | place: Cameroon | collected 2013-10 ...
TTCGTCATCATCCACAATCAGCATCGCCGGTTTTACCGGTTCACGAAGTGGACTGACAACAGCCTCGCCTGCCTTTTCAGAACCCTGCTCATCCAGAGATGCATCTGTCAGCAGGCTTTCCTCTGCGGCAGCCTCTTCTTCCTTCACCATTTCATCCGCCTTCTCTACCACGGCATCCAGCTGGTTGAGCGGCAGGGTTACGATAAATTTTGCTCCCTTACCTACTTCCGATTCTACTTCTACCATACCATGATGAGCCTCAACGAGATTCTTCACGATATTGAGACCGATTCCGGTTCCCGGCTTATTATCTCGTGCCTGATAGAAGGCTCCGAAGATTTTCTCCTTCTCGTCAGGACTGATTCCCAATCCGTTGTCTTCTACCTCGATGCAGAAATGGGTTCCATCCCCCAGCAGGCGGCAGGACAGGCGCACATAATCCTCGGTATATTTCAAGGCGTTGGTCATCAGATTGCTGATAACCTTGGTAACCGCCTCCTGGTCTATCATCGCCACGAGATCATCAGCTGGATATCCTACTTCGAAACGGATGCTTTTCTGCTCGAAGGTAGGAGCAAAACGCTCAGCCACAGCATGCATCAGTTTTGAAATGTTATTCAAGCGGAAATGAACCTGCATGCCCTTCTGCTGCACCTTGTTGAAATCGAGCAACTGATTGACGAGCAGGAGCAAACGCTGGGCGTTACGGTCGATAACAGAAAGCGTCTGCGTGATAGTCTCTCCATCAGAAAGTTTTCCGGAAACCAGTTTCCAATGCTCTTTCAGGCTCTCCAAAGGTCCGATGATAAGCGTTACCGGCGTACGGATTTCATGGGCAATCATCGTGAAGAACTGCAGGCGGGCGTCTCTCATCTCCTGATCCTGCTTGCGCTCCAACTGGTCGAGTTCTTCCTGATGGCGGCGCTTTTCACGCTTCAACCGGCTCTGTGTGAACCAGTAGATTGCGTAACCGATGAGCAGAAGATACAGAATCTTGGCAGGTAAAGACCACCAGAACGGCGGATGAACCACAATCTGCAGTTTTGCCTCATTCTTCGACCATACACCATCATTATTGGTTGCCTTAACCAGGAATGTATAGGTTCCGGCAGGAAGATTGGTATAGTTGGCACGATGTTCGTGGGTATAAACCCAATCTTTGTCTACTCCCTCAAGTTTGTAAGCATATTGGTTCTTCTCAGGCGATACATAGCTCAAGGCTGCAAACGAGATATTGATGGTATTCTCATTATGAGACAGATTGAGTTCTGCTGCATGACTCAGAGATTTGTCCAGCTGGTCGCTCCCCGCCTCTATCGGCTTTCCGAAGAGTTCTACCGAGGTAATTGCCACAGGAGGAGCTACCTGGTTAATCTTGACGAGATATGGATAGAAACAGTTGAAACCTCTTGTCGAACCGAAATAGATTCTACCGTCAGAAGCCAAGAGTCCGGCATTTGGCATAAACTGGTCGCAGGTGAGTCCGTCGTATTTATTGAATAGCTGGACAGGTTCACCCGGCGTATATTTCACAATTCCCTTGCTTGTAGAAATCCACATTACTCCCTGCGAAATGACCATACTCGTGAAATCCTGACTAGGCGCATCGATGGAGATACGGCGGAAGATACCTTTAGAAGGCAGGAATTCGCAGAGCCCATCGCCGGTTACAGCATAGAGTTGCCCCTTTTCGCCGATAGCCAGACAGTTTACCTGATCACTCACCAGCGAAATAGAATCATTCTCTACATGTTTATACTGTTTCCAGGCATTATTCTTGTCCAAGCGCCACAAGCCGCCTCCCTGGGTAGCAAACCATACGTTGCCCTGAGGATCTTCCTTGATATCGATGGTAAGCGACTTGAAAGATTTGATTTTTCTGAACTTCTGCTGACTTTCATCAAAAAGACTGGCTCCATCCATCGAAGCCGCCCACAGCCGGTTCTTCCTGTCGCGATAAATACAATAGGCATTACTGCCCGAAGCCATTCCATCGGTCTGGAAAATCTGCTGCGCTCCGGTAGCCATATTCATTCTGATGACACCATTACCATAGGTTCCCACCCACAAATCATTACCATTGGCAAAGAGAGCATGAACATTATACTTGCCCATAGCCGCCTTGCCCGGATAAGAAACAAAACTGTTGGTCTGAGGATTGAAGCAGTCGAGTCCGGCATCATCGGTAGCTATCCAGATGCGATGCTGCTGGTCTTCGAAGAATCTTCCAACCACATTACCGCGCAATCCCCCTTGTCGGGCTGAGTAAGCACGGAAACGTTCTTCTACACTCGTAGAAGGAAGATAACTCACACCTCCATAGAAGGTAGTTACCCAGATGCCGCCTTCCTTATCGCCCGCAATACCATAAACAAAACGCTCGCTCGTACTCCGGCTCGGATCGTTTACTTCCGACAGCATGCTCCAGGAACGGTTCTGGATGTCATACTGCACCAATCCATCATCGCTCGCTATGAGAATAAACTTGTTACCGTTGTTGTAAAGCTGGTGGATATGATGAACAGCATTACTCAGAGTTCCGCTGATGAGCTGCTCGGCACTACCATCGGCGTTGAGCTTGTAAAGTCCGTTATCCCAGGTTCCGACATAAATATTGCCATCTGGTGAGGCAAGCATCGCCAGGCCATAAAACTTGTTTGCATCGCCTCTTACCGGGAAAGCCTCAAACTGGTCGGTCGACTTGTTGAGATGATAGATGCTGGCTTTACTATGGTTGCAGAGCATCCATACTTGGTTATTGGCATCTACCAGCGTACATTGCACTATACCCTGAATATTCTTCATTGGATACTGATGCAGTTCGTGAGTAGTCCGATTGTATCTGAACGCCCCCTGTCCGTTGGTAGAAATCCACACATTCTGATCGCCGTCAAGCGAGAAATTAAGAACAGGAGCCGTAATCTTATCGCTCAGTTTCTGGAACCGGTCGGTTTCATAACTGAACAGATAGGCTCCATTATTGCAGCCTACGAGCAGTCCTTCTTCACAAGCGGTCAGAGCAGCTACATACTGGTCTATTGCCGTAAAAGGATTATAATAGGTTTTGACATCATATCCGTCAAAACGGCACAATCCGTTGTCTGTACCAAACCACATGTATCCCTTGGAACCCTGAACCACGCTACGCACGGCATTACTCGGCAAACCATTCTCCATCGTGATAGAGCGCACCATAGGGTCGACAGGAGCCCATTGTGCACCGGAACTGGTTTGCGTTATCGTATGTGGCTGCGCCTGAATATCCGTAGTTCCTTTCGAAACGAAGGCGGTCGGCACCTGAGCCTCAGCCCCTACAGGCATCATCATGCAGAGCACAGAAACCATTAGAATAGATATCTTTCTCATTATATGGGTCTTTATTTTCTGTTGTTAGATAAATTAATGCCGCAAAATTACAAAAATATAACGAGAAATAGCAATAAAATGAACAAAAAAAGCCCCAAAACAACCAAATAGCTACTTTTTAAAAGTAAGACTATCCGTTTGCTTCGAGGCAAAAACTTAAATAATGATTCAAGTGAGAAGTTTCACTATCAACAGATTGAAGTCTGAATTACTTGCTCTTTACATCGCTCCATTTCGGAGGTTTCACACCCAGCAGATTCTTCACGAAGAAGTCGTAGCGCTTATGCTCGCCATAGAGTTCGCCCATCGTATGATGAGCACCCGGAATCACCACAAGTTCGAAATCCTTGTTGGCTTTCTCCAGGGCATTCACCACCTGATAGGTGCTCGATGGATCTACATTATCGTCTATCTCGCCTACCACCAGCATCAGCGGGCGCTCCAGCTTGTGGGCATTCTCCACGTTGCTGCACTCCACGTAGCTGGAGTCTATAGGCCAACTCATCCATTGCTCGTTCCACCAGATCTTATCCATCCGGTTGTCGTGACAGCCGCAGGCACTATAGGCAGCCTTGTAGAAATCGCCATGCAGCAATACGGCGGTGGTACTCTCCTGTCCGCCTGCCGAACAGCCATAGATTGCCACATTATCGGCATCCATATAAGGATACTTCTTGGCTGCAGCCTTGATCCAGAGTTCACGGTCTGGGAATCCGGCATCCTTCAGGTTCTTGTAGCAAACCTCCTCAAACTTCTTGCCGCGATAGGAAGTTCCCATCGCATCGAGCTGAACTACGATGAAACCGAGTTCGGCAAGCGAAGTGGTGTACCAGTTGTACGGCATGAAACTCTTCGGAGTATAGGCATCGCCCGGACCAGAATAGATATATTCGATAACCGGATATTTCTTATGAGGATCGAAGTTGGTAGGACGCTGGATGATGCCCCACATATCGGTCTTGCCATCACGGCCCTTAGCCACAAACACTTCCGGAGCCACCCATCCGTGTTTCTTCAGCGTAGCGATATCAGCCGTTTCCAAGGTCTTGACGAGCTTACCCGTCTGCGCATCACGGAGCACGGTAACAGGAGCGGCATCCACCTTCGAATAGGTATCCAGGAGATAACGGTAATCGTAGGTGTACTGGGCATTATGATTGCCCTCTTCAGGAGTGAGCGCCACCATATTCTTGCCGTCCATACCTATTTTATAATAATGTACCAGATATGGGTCCTCATTCCTGTTCACGCCACTAGCCGAGAAATAGATTTCTCCCTTCTCTTCATCTACACGCTGGATGCCGCGAACAAACCATTCGCCCTTGGTAATCTGGCGGATTACCTTCGACTTCTGCACATCGTAGAGATAGAGATGATTCCAGTTGTCGCGCTCGCTCAGCCAGAGCAGCTGCTTGCCGTCCTTGATAAACTGGCGCCACAGACGACCATAGTTCACGAAGGTATTGGCACGCTCCTCTACCACGGTACGAAGCTTGCCGGTTTCAGCATTCATCGCCAGCATCTGATAGAGATGATGTCCACGCTGGTTGTACTCCATCGTCACCTCCTTGCTGTCTGGTGTCCATTGCATCCATTCCAGTTCATACTGGTTTTCTATCTGATGCTTGTCAGCCTCCACCTTCTTTCCGGTAGCCACATCGATGATGACCGGATAGTGCTGTGGCAGGGCATCGCCCGGCTTGGCATACTCCTGCTTGTGGAGGATAGGCTGCAGCTGGTCGGCAGGCGAAGATTCCACATAGTAAGCATAGCGCTTCTCTACCGGCACTCGCTTGCATACGAAGATGTGCTTGCCGTCTGGGCTCCATTGGATGCGGTTGCTGTAATAGCAGCCGATGGTACCATCCTGCGTAAGGATTCGCTTGGCCTCGGTATAAGGTTTTCCTGCCTCATGGAGCACCACGTTGTAACCTTCGATGTAGGCTTCCATCTTGCCGTCTGGCGAAAGTACCGGATAAGCCTCCTTCTCCTCATCCACCTCCATCCAATGGCGCTCGTGGCGTCTGCCAAACTGAGGCTTGTAGGCTGGACGAGGCTTGATGCCCAGCGCCTTCTCCATCGCTTCCTGCGAATCGTAAGTCTTCATCTCATCCTTGTCGGCATCATAGGAAACAAACTTCTTGCCCTGAGGAGTAGATATCTGATAATGCAATACGTGGGTGGAATCACACCAAGCCGATGAGCGTGCCCAATGGAACACGGAGTCGGCTGAAAACTGATGACGCAAAGCATAGGCTCTGTTGTAATCTTCTAATGTACCCTGTGCTGAAGCTGTAGCTGCCGGCATCGCCAAAGCTGCACTCAACAGCGAAAGGCCTAAAATCTGATTCTTCATTATGCTTGATATTTTACTTGTTGACTTCTTAATTATTTTTCTCCAGTTAGGAAAATATTATTTCCCAGTATAGAAATCTGTGATGCGTCGGATGGCACGCTGGCAAACCGGACAGAAATCATCCACTTCGTTGATTCGCATACGGCAAACCTGCGCCGGACGGTAACATCCCTTGCTCTGGTTGCCCGCACCCTCGAACACACCAATCTTGAAGACGGCTTCATTGAGTTTCTTCTGCTCCTTCTCGTTTCTGATATTCTTATGATCCGGAAGTTTGGCAAGCGGCGTAGGAATCTTCACGCCCTTCGGCATCATATCCGCCCACTTGCTCTGGAAATCCTTCAGCGTGGTGAGGTTCGGTTCCCAAGGCTCGGTATCACTAGGATACATCGGGTCGTACTCATCGGTACTGTACTCATCGCCCAAGCCCGCATAGCCATGACCGAACTCATGTACCAGCACCTTCTTGAACGTAGGATGATCAGAGGTAGAAAGCGTAACCTGGTTGTAGATGCCGCCGCCACCATACGTAGGAGAATTCACCAATACGATAATCTGCTCGAAAGGCACATTACTCAAGGCATCATAGATGCGATGAATCTTGCTCGTGGTAAGATAACGGTTCGAATAGAAAGTATCGTAATGAGAGCAAGCCATCGTGTTCTTCCATTTCCCTTCGTGCGGAATACTTGGTCCCTCATCGAGCGATGGAGCTGCAACAGCCACCACATTGAATCTCGACTTAAGCGAAGCGAAAGGTTCACGTTCGAAGATGGCATCGGCAGCCCGCTGCGCATCCTGATAGAATTTATCCATCTGGTCCTGGCGATAGCCCTCGGCGATGATGGCGAGGTCAACACAGTCGGCAGTCTCTCCGCTCTTCACGATATAGCGGTAAGGGATGCCATTCTCGCCCAATGGTCGGATGAGGATATCCTGTGGATTGATGGTATGGCGCAGTTCTGCTGTCACCTTCTGATGCGTATCGCTCAGGGTGATGCTTACATCCACCGGCTTCTTTGGGAAAGGCACGAGGAAACTGCTCTCGAATGATTTCTGCAGATGCTTCGCCTCCTGAGTAAGCTGCCACTCCTGGAAGAGTGTAGAGAAGGTGTTTACATAGAGCACCTTGTTGGTGCCATGTTCATACACGGTCACCTGTCCGTTTCCGTTCAGGAATTTCTCATCCAGTCTTGTCTTTCTGCCCGCCCATGTAGGGTTGCTGTAAGCCTGTTCGAAATAGATAGCCTGTTTCACGCTATCGCCCGCCACGATGTAATCCAGTCGCAGCGTCTTGCCTTCGAAGTTGTCTTCAAACTTCTGTGCCTGCATCGGCATCGCCATCATCAGGGCGAGGGATGCAGTCAATAATCCTTTATTCTTCATATTATATTTTTACAAAATTCCATTACAAAGAGATGCGCCATTACGTAAGCCTTTACAAATGTGTCATCAACCATTCTGCCAAAACCTTACAGTAATGATCATGGTCTTCTACGAAAGGCATGTGGCGGCTTCCCACGAAGAGTTCCCATTTACTGTCAGGCAAAGCATCATGCATGGCCTTAGCGATGGCAGGAGTACAAAGATCATCACTACCACTAATTACCAAGGTAGGGATGTCGATGCTCTTCATCTTCTCCAAATACTCAAAATCCTTTAAGTCGCCAGTAGCATTTAGCTCATTAGGTCCCCAACCATAAATATACGACAAGGTACCAGCTTTTTTCTCTCTTCTCAGGCATTCAGGCGAGTCGGCAGTAACAGGTGCAGCACAATGTTGCTCCATATAGTGGGCAATTGCACTTTTGTATGCCTTACTGTCAAAATCCCCCGTAGCCTCAGCCTTGGCTATGGCCTTTTGCTCTTTTTCCGGTAAGTATTTTACCAAGCGATGTTGCTCCTTTACCCACATCGAAGCCGATGGATTGGTACTGGAGAGAATGAGTGAGCGAATCCCATCGGGATGACGTTCATAGACGTACGCCAAAGCCAACATACCTCCCCACGACTGTCCCAAGAGATGCACTTGGTCAAGATGTAAGTATTTACGGATTGCATCTAGTTCATCCACCCACGTCTCAGATTTCCAAAGTTCCGGATGACCTTCTACATACGATTTTCCACAGCCCAACTGGTCGTACATAATGACCTGATGACCAGTCTCGGCAATTTGATCCAGCACCTCGAAATAGTTGTGGGTACTGCCTGGTCCACCATGCAGCAAGATGATAGGTGCCTTGCCTTCCTGGCGTTCGCCCACAATTCGATAATAAACCTGATGTCCTCGGAAAGGCATATATCCCTCCTCTACTTTCTGCTTTTGCCCAGTGAAGGCAAAGTTCTTGGCACGCAACAAGTCTGTATAATCGCAAGTATAAATGTTTTGCTTCTTGTGCTTACTTATCTGTAATTGAGTAGCAGGGAAATACTGTGCCAACAGATGATACATATCAGGATCCATCGCCTGCAATTCCTCACGGGTGTTAATCCAGTTATGCTTGCCGTCAGCACGTTGTACCTCTGCATTTACATTAAACCAGTCTTGTACAGCCTCGGCAAAATATTCCATCCCATTGTCCAATCGATAAGTATTGGCATAAATGCCACGAGCTTTCGCCTTGGCAAGAAGCGAGTCTAGCTTTTCATTGATGGTAGGATCCACCTGATAGATACCTATCAAATGAATGGAATGCGCAAACTCATGGATGAGGATATCCTCGGCATGATACTTATCTATTTGGTAAGCAAGGATGTTCTCCTCCGCACAGGTTGTGACAGGTACTTCCATCGTTCCTTCCATTCCTCGAGCCCGCACATCCATATTCACCGTAGTATCATTAATCATGAAATGATGTTCTGGAATGTCAGTCTCTCCCTCATATCTAGCCATAATAGCTACACGAGTTCCATGCTTTTTCATCGCTTCCAACACCTCTGGTTTTAACATACTCGTCATAGCATAGAGTGTATGATGCGCAGCCACTATACATGAGTCTGGCACTCGCCATGACGTTACGATCGGAATGCCATTCACGTCAACGAATTTCTTATAAAAATTATCTAAATGCAAAGATTTGGGTGGTGCCGTTATCTTGCATTCCGGGATGCGTAGCTCTGCATTCCCCGCATACTCTTTGAGTTGTTGCGCTTGCATCGGCAACGCCATCATCAAGGCGAGTGATGCCGATAATAAAGTCTTATTCTTCATTTCGGTTGTGATTTTTTCATTATTTATATTTCGCCACAAAAGTACTGATAATCTTGCAAAAGCGGTCGCAATATCGTCTAAAAAGATACAAATATCGTATTTTCCCAAAGAACATCTTAGAGATTCTTCAAAAATAACATCAGAATGATAGATTTGTGCAAAAAAACTTGGAAGATATTACAAAAAGTCGTATCTTTGCCAAAAGAATCTATAAAAAGAACAGATTATGAGATTATCAGAAGAACGATATATCAGCTTACTTACCGACTTTGGTTTCAAACGTATCTTTGGAACAAAGCCAAATAAAGACTTGCTCATCAACTTTCTGAATTCACTTTTCGATGGAGAGCAAGTCATTAAGGATGTCCGCTACCTCAATAGCGAGCACGTTGGTGATGTTTTCGCAGAGCGCAAAGCTATCTTTGACGTGTATTGTGAAAATGAGAAAGGAGAAAAGTTCATTGTTGAGATGCAGAACGCTTTTCAGAAATATTTCAAAGATCGTTCTCTCTTCTACTCTACATTTCCTATCAGAGAACAAGCACCAAAAGGACAGGATTGGAATTTCAAGCTAGACCACGTTTACACGGTAGCATTGCTCAATTTTGACTTTAAGGAAGAAGCTTTCGACCAAAAAGAAATCAATCACGATGTTGGCCTGCTAGACAAAAAGACATTCAAGGTCTTTAACGACAAGCTTTCTTTCAAGTATATTGAGATTGCAAAGTTCAACAAAAGCGAGACAGAGCTAGAAACGCTGTATGACAAATGGCTCTATGTACTCAAGAATTTACCCAAGCTTGACAAACGACCGAAAGCTTTAAAAGAAAGAATTTTCACGAAGTTGTTTGAAGAAGCAGAAATCGCTAAATTCAGTCAACAAGAGCTACGAGAATATGAAGACAGCCTCAAGGCTTACCGAGATATAAAAAATTCGATCGATACTGCGAAGGAAGAAGGCAGAGAAGAAGGCAGAGAAGAAGGTATTGCCAAAGAAAAGTTGGCCACCGCAAAGCGTCTTCTCGGCATGGGGCTCACACAAGAGCAAGTTGCCCAAGGAGCAGGACTTTCAATAGAAGATATAGAGAGACTTGTTTAAACAATAATAAAACAAGGAAACCATCCGATAGCATTAGTTATATCGGATGGTTTTCTTGTTATTTAGCTTTCTTCGAAAGTCTCACCATCAAATTCGCTATATCTATGAAAACTACACCTATATTAATAATAATGATATTTACTTCATTCTTACTTCATAAGGGAAACGGCGGGAAGATGGATTGAGCGAATGATTCGCAGGAGCTCCCATCACCACCAGATAGAGCGCCTTGAGCGGCTGGGACTTTGGAGCCACAAGCGAAACCTTTCCGTTCATCGTTTCGCCCATCTGACTGTAGATGCATTCATCGGTATCGGCGGTTACTCCCACCAATCCATAACGGTAACCGATGGTTCGTGCCATCTTGTCCTTGGATGCCTTGAACGCCTTGCCCTCGGCATCGAGTGCTCTGAAATCTACTGTAACCTTCTTGCCTGCCTTCGGGATTTCCAGTTTGATGGCATTAAAGCCATAGTTCTCAGGAATCGAAGCTGTATCCGGACGGAGATAACCATTCTTCTGCTTCAGCATCCTGGTATCGAAGGTGCAGGCATAAGGTCGGGTCTCCTTGCGGGCATAATCGAAATCGAAGTTCACGAGATGGCGGTAGCAGTCGAACATCTCATCATTAAACTGCTTCTGACTCATCTTATACTTCCGCTTGTAGGTAACAACCGGATCCTCTCCTACTTTTCCCTCCCGATAGAGCTGGGCGATGCTTTCCAATCCATGCTTCTCAGCCCACCACTCTATCACGTATGGCGAATGATAGATGTTGTCCAGATGCAGATAACCTTTGTGGGTAAGCTGTCTGAAGGCATCGAAATGATACTTCTCATCTGTCAGCCAGTCGGGATTTACTCTCCAGAGCATCCATTGGGATGTCATCTCGAAGAAGCCGCTTCCTCCCCAGGCTTCGCCCGTTTTGTCTGCCATGATCTGAAGCTGGAAACTGTGTCCCAGTTCGTGAGCCAGACAGTTGAGTTTTTGATCTTGAATACGGTTAGGTGTTACCCAGAGCGCTCCGATAAAGTCATCGTAAGTTCCGCCGTAAGCGGTTCCTTCCAGCGAATAGTTCACCATCACCATCATCTTATATTGGTCGCAGATGCTGCCAGGTAGAGAGAACTTCAGGGTATCACGGAAGAAACGATAGAACCGTTCTACCTGAGTCTGCAGATTACCCAAGTCGAATTTCATCGGCTTACCTTCAAGCGAAGGAGGATTCTGCGGATTATCTCCGAATGGCTTTTCCCAGAAATACACGATATTCTGGGTCTGTGCACTATGTCGCCAGCACCATCTCTCCTCATCCTTGTTGAAATCATAAGGTTTCAGGGAATCCGGTACGAAGATGAGTTTCTGTGGTGCAGAAACAGGATTTACGGGTCTGGTGGCAGGAGCCTCAGATGGGTCCTGCTGCGCGAGGGCTGCAGTAGCCCAAGGCAAGGTAGCCGCTGTGAGTATCAGCGATAAAAAGATTCGTTTCATTTCGGTTATGATTTTTGCGTTATGTATTTTGCGTTATTTATATTTCGGCACAAAAGTACTGATAATCTTGCAGAAACACTCGCAATATCGTCTAAAATGATACAAATATCGTATTTTCCCAAAGAACATCTTAGAGATTTGTCAAAAACTACATCAGAATAATAGATTTGTGCCAAAAAACTTGGGAGATATTATAAAAAGTCGTATCTTTGCCAAAAGAATCTATAAAAAGAACAGATTATGAAATTATCAGAAGAACGATATGACAATCCGGCCTATCGAGACATAAAGAATTCGATCGATACTGCGAAGGAAGAAGGCAGAGAAGAAGGCAAAGAAGAAGGTAGAGAAGAAGGCAGGAAAGAAGGCAGAGAAGAAGGCATTGCCAAAGAAAAGTTGGCCACCGCAAAACGTCTTCTCGGCATGGGGCTCACACAAGAGCAAGTTGCCAAAGGTACAGACCTTTCAATAGATGATATAGAGAGACTTGTTTAAACAACAGAACTTTCGCATGTGGTTCAAGAACGGGCTGAAGGCCCAAAAGCTCCTAGCCCAGGGCAGCGCCCTGGGTATAATAGCAATCAGCAAGGCGCCCTGTAAGGGCAAAAGCTTTATAAATCCTTGGTTTTTAAAGCTTTTGCCCTTACAGGGCGACAAGTTTGCGTCCATAATAAGTAGCTGTATCACACTTCTGTCAAGCAATTCAAGCTGTTCAGCCAAGCACCTCAAGTAGTTCAGTAAGCGAGTTCAGACGTCTCAGTTAGCTGATGCAGACGTCTCGATAAGCCTACGGATACGGCTCCGTTAGCTTACGCAGTAATATCTGTAACCCGATGCAGTCATATCTGTAACCCGATGCAGTCATATCAGTAACCCAGCGCAGTCATATCTGTAACCCGATGCAGTCATATCAGTAACCCAGCGCAGTCTTCATACGAACAAAGTTTATGTAATAATCTATCATCCATCACGATTTTGGGGTATCCCTCACGATTTTCTCACTACACTCTATCAGATACTGCATATCATTGTTGAAAAGCTTACGATAGATGGCATCAGACCTTAAAGAATTAGATTCGTGTGATTGCTGGCATATGCCAGCAACCACACAAATCAAGATATTCAAACCAAATAAACGTGGAAGTATGACTGTTTAAGTAATGAGTTATAAGGTATTAAGATAACACACCTTACGCTTGCAAAATAACTATTTTTTCATGAGACTAACTGAAAGAATCGACCAAAATACCATCAAAATAATAGATTTACGCAAAAATACTTGGAAGATACCAGAAAATAATGTACCTTTGCAAAGTGATTTTTAAAGATTAACAATATGGCAACACCAATCAGAGTTATTCCTACCCTTCAAGGTGAAGAGGCAAGGAAGTTTATAGAACAGGCAGAATGGGTTGAAGCTCATCCTGGAACAGACAAGAAATTCTCAAGAAATGATGTCATCCGCTTGAGACAGTATTTACGTGAACAAAATTTAGCATGACACAAGACGAGTTATTGGACATGTGTGACTTAGTAGTCATAGATGCCAAAAGACTCGCAGTGTGTGAGTCATTTGAATGTGCTAACAAAGACCTCAATGACTTCTTTGCTAATGATGCCGTGCTTTATGCCAAACGTCTTTTAGGAAAAACTTACCTCTTCTGTCTAAAAGAGAATCCCCAAATTATAGTTGCTGCTTTTACTGTTTCTAATGATAGCATCAGAATGACCAACAAGCTTAATGAAGAAGCAAAAAACCTCTTTTTAAAACAAACTGAGCTTGAAGAAAAAAGACTTCGCAGATTTCCAGCTGTCTTAATAGGTAGATTAGCAACCAGCAAGGATTTTGCAGGGAAAGGTATTGGCACCGCTGTTATGGACTTCATCAAATTGTGGTTTAGAACAGACAACAAAACTGGTTGCCGGTTCATCATTGTAGATGCTTATAACAGCGAAGCAACCATACATTATTATCTTAAAAATGGCTTTAAGTTTCTGTTGGAAGACGAAAGATTAGAGGCTAAATATATGGGAATTGGCGTAGGTCGTCTTCCCTTGAATACCCGACTAATGTATTACGATTTATTATCATTGCCTGATGAGATTGACACGATATAGTTGTATATCATTATATACAGAACCGCCCGATAGCGACAATGCTATCGGGCGGATTTGTTATAACACCTTAGAATTTCATTTTCACGGTAATAACAGCCTTATGCAGTTTACCATTCTTATTATAAACCATCGTTGGTTTGATGGTATAAGTCTTGCCCTTTTCAGAAGCACCAGGCTTATGACCCACAGTAAGGGCGTAGCCACCGGCATCATATTCGAAGTAAATCTTCGTGCCGTCACCCCAAACACCGGCAGAACCATCTTCTGCAATCCAGAAGCCGATACCATTGGCAGAGTATGCATAAGATACTGAACCGTCAGGGTTTGTCAAGCCTACAGCTACCTTGCCATCAGCAGGACCCGTAAAGCCCTCAGCTTTCACAACGCCAGCCTCCAATGTAGCACTTGCTATCTCAGAAGGCTGCAACTTGAATGCCTTTGCCATCTTCTCCATGACACCATCATTCAAGAGATTGAAGGTATGCAGAGGATAGCTTTCGCTGCTTGCATCAAGACTTACTTCAAGTGAAGTTTCCACGTCAGTAGGGGCGCCTTCAGGTATCGTCACGTTGCCCAGCAAGTCTGTACCCGAGAACTTCACACGATAAGGCCATTGCTCATCATTGGTCTCATCATCATCCCAGGCATTACGATTATACTTATCAGGAGCAGCCAGCACACAAAGGTACAAACGCTTGGTATTGGCAGGAACTTCGTAGGTTGCTGAGCCTTTCTTACCTGTATGCATCTCG
>ERZ1026852.1187-NODE-1187-length-14369-cov-17.711541_pt1 | contig 14369 bp, 10 predicted proteins | sample MGYA00380156_ERZ1026852 | MGnify/ENA primary metagenome ERZ1026852 (study PRJEB33269, sample SAMEA4719792) | human gut metagenome | biome: human-associated habitat; feature: organic feature; material: feces | place: Cameroon | collected 2013-10 ...
GTATAATAAAGTATATATATTACTATATATGGTATAGTATAAGGGCCATTTTCTTGAACCTATCTATCTAATTATCAAACACTTAGCATTCAACCTCTCGCTGAGAGTGTAGCTTCAGCCACCCCCATTCACCGAGAGTGTAGCTGTTTCTCGCTGAGATGGTAGCATAAAAATCACCCACTCCCCGAGAGTGTAGCAACGCCAGGAAAGATGGTTTCGGATATCGGCATATAGGGTGCTTACAGGAGGCATATTTGGCATCAGCCTACCCTCAATATGGCATGAGAGTGCATCATATATGACGCTGGCGAGTATCATATATGACGCAGGCAAGTATCATATATGACGTAAGCGATCATCATATATGACGCAGACAAGTATCATATATGACGCAGACAACCATCATTCCAGACTTCTGCCAGCAGCAAATATGATACAGGCAGAAGAGTACCATCTTGAACTAAAGTGCACCAAAAAGGACGAAAGTGAACCATCTTGGACCAAAGTGTGCAAATCGCCCCTGCCGGATGTCGTATCTTTGCATATGTAATCGGGAAGAGTCCGATACACAACAAGAGTTATTCATCTTTTAAATTTTTAGTAGTATGTCAGTAAGTTTTAGTTTAGCAAAGCATTTGGCAAAGCCGGGTGACAAGACCTCAGACAGCAAGTATTATGCTTGCACACAGATCAACGATTCCATCTCGCTCAAGATGTTTGCGGGATTGATCGAGAAGCAGACCACCGTATCCCGTGCAGACTGCACCGCAGTATTGGTGAGCGCAGTAGATAACCTCGTAACAGAGCTTCAGCGTGGCAACCAGGTGGAGTTTGGCGAGCTGGGCAAGTTCCGCCTCCAGCTTACCAGTACAGGAGTAGATAATCCTGCCGACTTCCGCAGCGACGTCAACATCACCGGGGCAAACATCCAGTATATTCCTGGAGAGGGAGTGAAGAACAAGTTCAGCGACCTGGATTACAAGCAGGTGGCATCCAGAGCTCTGCAGATTGCTGCCATGAAGGCTGAGAAGGCGGGCGCCAAGACGATCAACATCGAGGAGGCTAAGAAGTACAAGAAGGACGAGACGGCTGGCGACGGCACAGACGATACCGAAAAGCCAGGAAGCACCACCGGAGGCGGCACATCGCAGGGCACAGGCAGCACAGGTGAGAATACCGGCAATACCGGCGAGGATTCCGGCAACGGCGACAATGTAGATTTGTAAAACATTAACTATTAACAGATTAGGTATATGAGTATCAAGAACAAGCAGACATGGAATGAGATCATCAAGTTTGTAGTGACGGTATTAACAGCCCTTTTGGGGGCTATGGGAGTATCTTCCTGCTCTTTTTAGGGCACCGCCACTAGGGTTAAACAATGGATTATCTGGTTTAATGGATAGACTATGAGAAAGATTGATATGATTGTGGTGCATTGCAGCGGTAGCCGCTGCAATCACCCTTACACAGTAGAGCAGCTGCGCCACGACCATGTGGAAGTGAACGGCTGGTTTGATATCGGCTATCATTATTATATTACGCGCGAGGGCAAGGTACACGAGTGCCGTCCGGTAGAGCGGATGGGTGCGCATGCCCGTGGAGCCAACGCCAACTCCATCGGCATCTGTTATGAGGGCGGACTGGATGCCAGGGGCTGCATAGCCGACACCCGAACGGCAGCTCAGAAGAATGCGATGTTCTGGCTGATTATCAACCTCCACCACCGTTTTCCAGACATCAAGGTGATACTGGGTCATCGTGACCTGCCGGGCGTGCAGAAGGCATGTCCCTGCTTCGATGCCACCAAGCTCCAGCCGCTGCTGGAGGTATAGGAATGGGATCAGAAAAAATCATCACCCAACCTGCAAACTGCGGGCTGGGGGATTTGCTTATGTGTGATAGAGAGATTTATGAAAAATCATTTTATAGTCTTTGCTGCTACCATCTGTCAATTCTATGTGTATGATTTGGATGCCAGAGGCTATGCTCGCCTTTAAACACCTTGAACCATTCCCCTGTACCCTGCTGATGATTCTGCCATTCAGGTCTATGACCTTAACGCTCTTGAGCTGACCGCTGGCAGATTGCACGAGGACAGAAGAACCTTCCTGAACAATACTGATGCGCTGATCAGTATCTACAGATGTCACATCAGTACTTCCATAACGGCTTCTGATAACCAATCTGCCTAATGAGGTCTCGGCATCCGCAATAATGACAGGAGAATCGAGTGAATAATCGGCACCCGAAAGCATATCATGGAGAACATATCCGCTCATATCAACACCCAGAACAGGTTTCACCTCGATACTGATGCTATCCTTTTGCGAAAGATAGATTCCTAAAGGCGTAGCGCCAGTCATCGGAAGGATATCATAAGCCTGACTCTGCTGAATACCAAATACCTTCAAAGGTGGCTTCACTTCGTTATCCAGAAGAGTTGGAACCAATCCTAAGCCCTTGGATGAACTGGAAGAAGAACCAACTGAACCATCATGAGCTGTTTCCGAATTCTCCATCACCAGCATAGCTGCTGATTTGCTTCCCGTCTTCAAGCTTTCCACGCAAACTCTCAGTCCCTTGGCTTCGGCAGGTTTACTTTCCTCAGTAGCCTTCTTGCTTCCACCAATCATTTCTGTGGTAAGCAGCAGGGTGATTTGCTTACTCGCCTCATCCTTGGTAGTAACATAGAACGCCTGCATTGGGGCGATAGTGGTGGCGCTGCCTGTAGAAGCGATGGCGTCACCCACCTTGCTTACAGTCTGCTCTTCCATACCTCCTGATTCGTTCTCTACTTCCACCTTCACGCTGCTCACGTTCTCATTCACCTCCAGGAACTTCTTGATGTTCAGGCGGCTCATGAATGGGTTGCCCAATACGAAGGTCTGCGTAGGCACATCCGATTTCAGCGTAATCTGATACTCACTCTGTCCCACGAACACCGTGCGGTTCTCCGTCACGTCCTTGCCTTCCGACAGATACTTATATTCCATCGTCAAGTCGCCCTCCTGCGGAGAATCCGATTCGTAGATGAAGCGGTTTATCTTATTTGCATCTTTCGTCACAGTTTCACTGCCCACTTTCTCATGATCGTAATCCACGAAGTAATTATAGGTGTTATGCGCCTTAGGCAGGCGGATGCTGAACCTGTTGGTAGCTGGCAAATTGCCGTTATCTATCCACATTGAGAAGCCTTCTCCCATGCCGTATTCCTTTGCCACGGCATTGAAGTTGTGCGACCAGGTGGCCTCGTTCACGGCGAGCGTTTCATCCTTCAGAACAGCATTTCCCTTGCCGTCTAGCGAATAAATCTTACCCGGATGCGCAGCCGCCCAGAGGCGCTGGTAGATGCTCGGGTTGAAGCGCTGCTCCTGCCAGTTTTCTTCGTTCAGATCCTCGAAGTATTTCGCCTTCGTGGTGTCGGCAGGCATGAACATATCGCCCGTATACATCTGCTTGAGCGGTGCACTCAGCAAATAGTAATGGTTCGGCTTCTGCTCCAGTTCTACCCATGCCTTGCGATAGTTGAGCGAAGGCACGTTATCCACCGCCGAACGGGGTTCGAAGAAGATGTCCTTGCAGCAGTAGTCGGCTGGCTTCTCTGGCGTGCCCAGCACTGGGAAGTTATCGGCATCCGACGAGATGATGGCGTTGGTGCAGCAGTAAGGCGAACCGTCGCTCCAGTTGTCCCACTTGTTCCATTCATTGGTAGATGCACTCGGAAGCCATCGGGTCTGTAATGGATGAACCTGATATACTACTGAAGAGAGTGGCGTCCAGCTGCCGTCGAAGAAGGTGAGCTGATATTCGCCCGGCTCCTTGGTGGCGTAGGTATATTGGATATTGTTCTTGGTGTCTGATGTAGAATGCAGAGACACGATGCCATTATCTCCCGCATTCTTATCACCGAAGTAAAGATGATAATCTACTCCGGTCAATCCGGTAGCAGTTACGACAATCGTATCTCCTACGCATACATTGTTGACAACGATATCGTCTACACCATCTACGCACGAGTTGTTGTCCTTACAGTCAGGAATACCATCATTATCAATATCACCACGTGTCACGAGTCCGTAGAATTTCAGCACATCCAATGCGCCTACAATTTTGCCTAAAGTAAATCGCACCTCGTCATACGCTTTCTTTGGCTGAAGGAAGAGGATATTCTTATCGCCATAACCCGCTACTTTAGCGGAAATCACCTTCCAGTCGGTAAATTTATCTCCCGTAGAATTACCGTCTTTGAAGGTTTCTACCGTTAGCCAGTCTCCTACGTTTACGGCTGCCAGGAAAGTCTTGTTGTCAATGACAATTCCCAACTGATGATGATAGTCGAGTGTTCTACCCATCTTTACGGCGAATGTTTGACCAACTCCCAAACTTACCGTATTGGCAACCGCCATATAGGTATTCAAGTCATCATCCACCAGATAACCTAAGTTATCATCTACAGTAGCCACACTCACCGCTCCGCCAAATTTGGTTTCATTAGCATTGATGGTAGTATGTGAATGATTATGCGACATCACCATACTGCTACATGCAAGTGGCGAAGAACAGTCGTCGGAAGCCTCCTCGATAAAGGCATAGTAGATACGGAGTTTAGAAACGCCCAGATTGACTGCACCCGAATACCAGAGTTGGAACTCGTCCATCTGGGTTGGCTTTCCATTCTTGTCGATGGAAGGCACCTCGATGGAATATCTCACTTTCTGCACTTTCTCTGAACCTATCAGGTCGGCACTGATGGCATTGTTCTCGTCTATCAGATGGCGATATATTTCCTCGCCGTCATGATAGCATCTTATCTGCAAGAACTCCAGTGCATGCAGGTTCAGCACCGTTCCCGTGGCTTCTACCACGAATCCGATGCGCTTGGGCTTCGCTCTCTTCTCGGCATCTTCCTGTTTCTCGTTCGGATATCTGCCGGCAGCATCATATATCAGACTATTCTCCTCTATTCTTTTGATACCGATGATACCCAGGTTGTTGCCCAGGTTGAGACCGCTGATGTATTCTGCATACGAAGTATCATCCTTGTTGAGAATATTCTGAGGATTTTGGAGGTCGGAAATGGAAATCAGCGAACCTGAGGTAGCGTGCTTGTCGGTAGAGAGAGCATAGACGGCTTTTTCAGTATCGTTGATAAGCGGTTTGCCGCACAGCGTTTCACCCTTTCCGAATTCACCTACGGTAATGGTGGTTTCATCATAACATCCGTCCTGAGCCGTGGCCCTGAAGGTATATTTGCCCGGCAGCATGCCGGTTACATGGCCATCGGCAGTCACCTTCACGGGAGTGGTGTTCAGGATTTCGTTGCCATTCAAATCCCAGGCACCCGTCAGCTTCCATGTTACGCTTACTTTCGGATTAGAACGGAGAGTAAACGAAGTCTGCGATTGGCAGACATTGCTGCTGATGGTAGGATTGATGGGGCACCGGTGGGATACATCTGGAGCCATTCTTACGAATCCATAGTGGATGCCAATGGCGCCTGCGTCAACTCCGAGAACCGTAAGGAATCTGATTTCGCATCCTGAAAACGGCACCTTTGCCTTGATGCTCACCGTTCCGTCGCCAATCTGCACCAGCGAGAGGTGGAGCACCTGGGCAGAAATCGTTTCTTCCTGCACCTTGTTTCCCTTGTGGTCGAAGAGCAGCACGTTGACCCATGTTCCTGCATTGAGGCTCAGCAGGGCATCCATCTTGTATTTGAAGCCAGCCTCCATACCAGCCTCGAATGCTTCGCCTTGTGGGTTCTTGTCGTTCTGCATCATAAACTTGGCTCCGCCCTGGTAACCTATGTCAAGAAGAGGGACGATGGTGGCGAAATTGTCCAGATTATCATCTGTCATCTTCTTTATATCGCCGTCCAGGAAAGGCAGGGGGATGCCGAGGATAATAGGGCGCCAGCCTTTCATCTCTTTGAGCGCTACCTGCTTGTCGTCTTTGAAATATTCGTTGTATTTTTTGATGCCTCCATCGGTGATGGTAAACTCCGTAGATTCGCCCACGAAGGCATATTTGATTTTCAGAATATTCGCCACTTCTGCCTGAATGCCGCCCGAGCAGTCGAGAGAGATTTCATCGAAGAGCCAGTCGCTTTCTGCCGTCAGCATGGCGCAGATGTTGTCGGAACCCGGTATCTGGAGCAGCTTCAGCGTTACTCCCGAACCATTCTGTCCTTCCCTTACCGCCTTCACACCCTTCAGTTTGCCGTCGCGATAGAATCCGATGGAGAATGCCTTGATTACATCGAGGCTCAGCACGCTGCTACCCGAACCAGCCACGATGGTAAAGCCTGCCACCGTTCCCTTGGAATAGTAATTGCCCATATCTTTTACACTTACTATCGGGTCTACGGTTACCCCTGCTCGTACCACGGAGTTCACCTGTGCATAGTTGTCGAGTGAATCGTCGGTAAGGGCGCCCATATCCTTTGCCCAGCTGCCTACGCCTACCACACCAATCAATTTGTTAATGGTGCACGATTCGCCTGTAAGGGCACGGCGGTTGCGCAGCTCACGGAATGTCATGTTGCCATATTTGGGGTCATTGTTGAACTCCACAAAATGGTCTTGGTGCTTGTCGGCTGGCAGATCATCCCAGTTGTTGGTCCAGATGGATTTCTTGCAGTTCATAAACGAGTCTCTAACGGCAGCACTCTCGAAATAGGGACTGGTGTTGTCATCCTTGGGTTGTGCCGCCTGGATAGAGGCGGGCACAACCATCAGGAATGCCAACAAAAGTGATATGAAAGTTTTATATATAAAATGCAGTTTCATTGTCTGTTTGATTTTAAAACATAGCATAACGTCTTGATAATTCTCTTGATCTTATTCGAGCAAATGTCTGGAGTCTGTAAGTGTCTTTTGCTCATCGTATGTGAAGACATATTTATGGTTTCGTCTCAGATAGAAGAGGTTGCTTACTCCATCTACCACGATAACGCCCGTGGCTGCTTCAGAAGACATCATATCCTTTGCCTTTATCAGATAGTTGTGGGCGTAAGGATAGGCATTGAGGCCTATTCTCACGGCAAGATGGGTCTTGCCTGGCAGCACAAATGCCTTGAGCACCACTTCCTTGCCTTTACCTGGGAAGGGGGCATAGGCAATGGCGGTATAGGAGCCTCCCTTTGTTGGATATTTATTGATAGGTACACTACCCTGCTTAAAACCGTCGTAGCTGGTAAGAGGCATCTGGGTAAGCACGGTGTCGGCAAGTAGGCAATACCATTGCGTCTGCGCTGTAATGCTGTAATGGGCGGCAGAAGTGATATGAACCTCCACTTCTGCCATGCCTCTATAGAGTGTTCCTACAAGCGGCGTAGGGGTGTTGTTTCCCAGATTTTCCTTCTGGTAATCAGCAGAAGAGATGATTGGATTTTGGGTATCATCCCCCTGCTGGTAGAGGGTGCCATAGAAGAGCTGCGGCACCGTGATGAGCTGGCGGCTCAAGCAATTTACATTATTTAGTGTGAGAACTATTTTTTTTAGATAGTCAAGCCAGTTGTTTGGGGTGTCGGTTCTGTCTTCATCGACCAGATAACTCGCAAACGTGGCCTTGAACTCCTGAAATGTAGTACCTTTTTTTAAATTGAGCATTTCCGTGGTAACCACATTGTTTTCCTCATACTGCGGATAGGGCGATTTCTCCTGGCTATTGTAAGCGAGGGCAATGATGCGATATTCGTAGCCCCTGCTGATGCCAAAGGTGCCCTTCACCACATAGTGCTTGTGGGGCTTTCCCGAAAGATAATCGTCTTCCTTACCTTCTTCTAACGTGGGTTTTCCGTTAATCACCCAGTCGTTGGTAGGGTCGTACTCGAAGCCCTGGATATCGTTGACTGCAGCATCATAGGTTGCAGTTTTTTCTCCATTGTTCTGAACTCTTCGTCGAAAAGCTATCAGCCTTACGGCATCGACGTTGTCGGTCTCGGTATATCCGTCGTCCTCGCCTATTGTGCCCGACGAGGAAGAGGATCCTGCACCAGGAGGAGCTACACGGGTGTTTCTGCCATCTTGCTTGGCATTGCCATCGCTGCCGCTTAATCCGCCCAGAGTGATGGTGATGGGAACAGTCGTAATTTCATCTTCGTTTTCCGAAGGCTGATTCATCCCTGCATCTCCATTGCTGCCATCTGGATAAGGTGGCAGATCGGCATCGCTGCTACATCCCGCGGCTAGTGCGAGGAGGAAGCAAACCCCTACCGCCATGCCTATCCTGATGGCGTTCATCTTGATGGAGCTTATCTTATAGATGCTAAATCTTGATTTCTGCATATTCTATTTCCGTTTTTATGCTGTTTTGTAACGTTTATTCTGTTTCAAATACATGTTTTTTTTCGAAGGCTGGTTCTATCTCAACCTTCACTTCGGTCATCACCGGCTCGTAATACTCCTTCAGGTCGTATGGCTGGTTCACGGTCTTGCTCTTGGCTCCCAGGCAATACAGGTGGTTTGCCTCGATAGGGAACTTGAACTTGTCGCCAGTGGTTGTAGATTTCCTGATGTTGTCGTACCGGTGGTGCGTGCCATCCGTGTAATGCAGATAGAAGGTGGTCTCGTTCTCGGCCGAGTTCTTGCTTTTCTTCATTTTTTCCTCTGGTGTAGGCATCATGAAGTTGCTTATCATGTAGCTGTTTGCCTTCCATCCTTTCTGGGAGTCTTCAGCTCGCTTGAATATGTTCTCTTTAGCATCTACGGACCATCCGTTTGAGGGGGTGAGGTCGATGGTGCCCAACGTCTGATAAGTCAACGATTCAGCATCTGCTGGTGCCTGCTTCTGCCATATCAGCGTTTCGGTGCTGATGCCGGTGGCTACAACGGATAGAGAGGTGGGCGTGAAGGGAACGGGGCTCACGTCTCCTGCTGCATTCGACTCCACCTGTGCCGGGATGTTTTCTACGTAAATCATCAGACCAGCCACGTTACGGCTGGCGGTCAGCGTGCGATGGAAGTATTTCGTCTCTTCCGTTACGAGAACGGGGGCTTTCTCTTGGGGATTCTCGTCTTGCAGAATGCCGCTAAACAGCTCTGTGGTATTGAGGATACCGAGTTTGGCGCTGTTTTTTGCCTGCTCGGTGAGGGCGATTCTTGCGTCCTCCAGTTTCGTTTCGTTTTCAGTGAATTTGGGTTCTGTAAGTACTTTGTTCGTTGCGTATTTGTCATCTCTTCCTATGGCTAGAAACTGGTAGTAGTAGCCGTTCTGCAGATAGGGTACGAAGGTGTATAGATGCTGCTCGGGCATGTTCTGGTGCTCGGCAGAATAGTAGGGTTCTCTATTGTTGAATGCGTCAACGGAATAGTAACCATTCTTGGCTGCTTCCGTTTCAATAGGGGTGCAATAGGTATATGCTTCTTCGGGGGTGCCCTTCTTTTCTACGGGGCATCTGAAGACGTAGATTCTCATATCATTCACCTGCTGTGCTCCATCCCATGTATCAAGTTCTCGTGAGCCGGTAACGACACCTGCGCTTACACCCACTCTCATGTCCAACTTCACGGCATGCGAGCCGTCGGCGAGGGTATCAGGCGCATCATTGCTTGCGCTGCAGCTGACCAGGAGACTGGCTGCGAGGATTATATTTAAACTGTTTTTTATAGATTTTCTCATCATATTCGTCTATTCGATTTCAATGTTTGCCTATTCGATTTCAATGTTCGCCTATTCGATTTGAATGGGAATTACGTATAATACGTATAAAATGAATGATAAATTAAATATTGTGATGTTGGGATAGTAAGGGATGCGAGTACCCATAGCGGGCACTGTGCATCCCTTGGATATATTTTTCTTAATACTGCCTATATTATGAGCACGTAGTAAGATTATTCATCACCCAGCTCCATCTTGTGGATAACCTCCCAGTTGTCGTTCACCTTCAAGATGAGGTTCTGGGATTTGGTCAAGTCTTCTGGCTCGTCCTTACCTGGATCTGGAGTTGGTTTTGGATCTGGTTTTGGATCTGGAGTTGGATTACTTGGATCTGGAGTTGTTGTTGTACCAGTTGAAGTCTTCACACCCAAGTTGTACATGTGGTTACGAACCACGTTGAAGATAGAAGGACTTGCGTCTGTAGCTCCATTTGCTGCAACATTATTTAAATCTGATTCTGGGATAGAAACGGTCCAGTGCTTGATGATGTTGCCATCAGCATCCAAGAGCTGAAGCTCCATGGTGCTCTTACCCTCTGTGTATTTAAATGGAATGACGAAGTTGCTTCCGAATACAGAACCCTTCACAACCTGAGTCTTTACATTATCAGGGCGCTTCCAGCTGGCATCTTGAGCATTCAGCACACCATCACCGTTTTCATCAAGTTGAGGGAACCATGTCTTCAAATCGATAGAGTAGAGCACATAACCTGCCTCGTTGTTATTGAACTTTGCATCTGAAGCAAGTGGTGCATCTGTTGATGTAGAACCATTAACATAATACTGGATAGTGCTGCCAGTTGTTGTGAATGAGCTGTTGAAGTTGTCGAAAGTCAACTTATCATTCTTATCTCTTACTACGAGACGAAGGGTTGCGGCAGTTTTTTCACCAACTTTGGCTGGGATGTTACTGAAATAACCGAAGCTACCAGCTACCTGACGATGCAAGGTTACTGCTACGCCATTCTTCTCACCAGAAGTAAAGTTGGTAATATTCTTATCAACTCCGATTTTAAGATCTGCATCACCTGCAAATACTTCCTCTGCATCTTTTTTGCCTTCCTTCAAGGTTGCAGTAATGTCACTGTAAGGACCAGTAAGGGCAGTTTCACTTGTTACATCCAAAGAATAATTGTAGTCACTACCATCGCTGTAACCTACAGCCATAACCTTGTAGTTACCTGCCTCCAGTCTTTCTGTTCCCTTGTAAGTAAGAGTATACTGGCGGCCATGATTGTCATAAGGATTACTCTTCTCTTTCCAGTTCAACTTTTCGTCTTTGACAATAGCCTTTGTTGCGGAGTTGTAAATCAACACGCGAACATTCTGGATAGTCTGCAAAGCCTCTGAAGAATACAATGGGCGACCTGCACGTGTTGTCAAGCCATCACCGCTACTTGCTACCTGCAATACAATCTGCTGTACTGCCTCATTCTGACCCTCTGTGCTAACCACAGCGTCATCACTGCTACATGCGCTGAACAGCAAGCTGCTTGCTGCAAGCGCAAAAAACATACCTTTTTTCATAAATTATAAATTTAAAAATTGAGTATAAATTAATTATCAATCCAATATCATACCGTGAATTTCCTCCCAGTTGTCATTCACCTTCATATAGATGGTGAAGCGATTGCGTTTGGAATCGTACACATATCTCAGCACCGTAATCTTGTTGCGCTCCATGCTTACCTCCACGTCATCAGGTGACAACACAGATGAATTGCCGCCTTCGCCACTATTCTTATAGAAATTGACATCCACCACTGACTCTTCCTTCTGGAAAGAAGGAGCCAGGAAAATAGAGGTCTTGGTCTTGGCGCCAGCTTTAATTTCCGATTTTTGAAAGACGCTGGTCTCTTCAGAATATTGGAAACTTGGATTTACTATTCCATAGAGATCGCTTACTTCAGTATCCATCACATTATACCCGGCAGGAAGATTCTCTGTCCATATAACCAGTTTTCCCTTGGTGCGCTCCATCTCGCTGGTATAGCAATAATGGTTTTCATCATAGACGAGGGTATCGCAAGCCTGATAAACATCATCGCCCTGACTGTGCTCCGAATCTAGCAACAGCTCGTTTTTATCCAGATTGAGTTCGCCTCGCTTCTTCATACCTCCCCATACCGTAAAGACGTATTTTCCGAAAGGCATATCGGGGTCGAAGCTTACAGGATAAGTTAATCCATCACCCTCTACTCCGAAACCTTTTTCTTCTACGACAACCTGCTGAGTGCCGTCGTCGTTGAGTCGGCTCAGACGATAGGAAAGAGACGGGACGAATGACCTAAATGGCTGATTCTCATCTCGTTTCTCTTCGGGTGCAGTCTGGTCGACATTGAAATAATTCTTGTCTTTCACCTCGATGTTGATACGCTGAGGAGGACATTGGTCCAGATTTTCACGGACGCACGAGGTGAATGACATAGCCAGTGCCATGCCATATATGATAACTTTTAATCTTGTCATACGCTGTAATTTATTCTGTGATCTTTTCAGCCACATCCATCTTGCCTTCTTTCTCGAGTAGGATGGCAAGATTGTTGGCAGCAATCTTCGACATAGGGTAATATTTCAAAGTCGTCTCATATACCTGCTTCTGCTTTTCTGCGCTCTCTGCAATCTGTGCCACATGCAGGAACTCATCTTCGCTGAAGGCATCTGGGCGGAGCTCGTACATCTGCAGCATTTCTTCATCGGTGGTGAAGTTCTTGATGATGTATGTGTAGGTGTATTCCACGCTACGGCTCTTCTGCAGATACTTCTTCTTGATGCTGTTCCAGATAGGCAGGCGGCGGATATAGCGCTCCTGCACATCATCGTTGAAGTTGGCATATCGGGTCAGGATGTTCTTCACCATCGTGCTGTCGGCATCGCCGGCGGCCACCATCGCATCCAATACTGGCTGCCATCCTTCAGGGCGTGAACCGATACGGGCTATCTTCTTCACCTTGTCGCCATTCTCTATGTGCGCAAGCAGCCACTTCAGGGCTGAGTTGGCACGGTTGCGGGAAAGTGGGGTGTTGAATTTCAACGGACCGTCGGCTGACGCCAGACCATAGATGCCCAAAGAAGTGAGGGTAGCGAGGCTGTCGCTGAGCACTGGAGCTATATCGCTCAACATGTGGTCGAGCTCAGCCTGGTTGTTGCTCATCTTGAGATTGATATCATATTTATTGATAGCAAACTCAAGTCGTGCCACGCCCTTTCCTTTTCTTATCTTCGGCTTGATCTCGAAGGTATGCTTCATCCAGTTGAGATGCAGTTGCTTCTTGATTTCCGGACGGAACACATCGGCTATCTTGGTATGGCTGATGGCACGGCATTCGCCACATCCGTCGGCAGAAGCCACTGCCACGAGGCTTCCCTTATGGAAGTTGGCAGGCAGAGTAATGGTGTCGTTATATAACACGGACAAATCTACTTTCGTGTTTGTAACTCTCTGTGCAATAGAATCGTATGGGTCAGCAATACTGTCGAGTACCCATTTACGTTCCATCTTCTTTCTGTAGATAGGCGCATCCAGCACAATAGGCTTGTATTTAGCCACGATGCTGTCGCTGTCTGTCAATACGGGTATTACAAAGAGACGGCTTCTCTTCGAGAAATAATGCTTCGGGATATGAACCTGAAGATTGAGTGCAGCCTGATTGCTGCTATCTGGCATAAGCATAAAGGAATCGGGAGTACATGTAATCTTTTTGTCGCTTACCATGCTCTGGTTGCTGCATGAAGACATAGCCGCTATCAGGGCTAATCCTGCACCGGCAATGGCAAGATATGCAATTTTGAGTTTCATTCTATCATCCATAATGTTCTTTGTGATTAAATGATGCACTTATTTTAAAAGAGATAGACTAATGATAGTGCAGCCTTGGTAGGACCGATATAGTTATCGTTTTTCTTCTCCTGGCACTTGATACAGGGCAAATTAGGGCTTTGCTTGTACCAGAGGTGGGCGTATCCCACGCCGATGGCAGCCTCCAGGTTCCAATGAGGGGAGAGAATCCAGTCGTAACCGTATGTTACGCCTCCGCCAGCCAAGTAGCCGTCGTAGAGCTTGCTGCCAAATCCGCCAAAGAATTGGCCGCCATGTAGGTGAATACCTACGAAATGACCTTCGTATTTTTCGCACAGCCAGTATTTTATTTCTGGCTGTGCCAAGAGAAGGTGCATCTTCTTGTCTTCCCTGAATGTCCAGGGGTTGTATGCTACATCTGCTTCCAGGGTTACCTGGTTGCCGAGTGCCTTCTCCACGCCCATATTGAGTGTGGTTGTCGCCCAGTAGAGTCCGTTCGTCTTTATGGCGAAATCTTGTGAGTAACTCACTGTCTTAATTCCTAAAATAACAAATAGTAGAATTGCTTTCCTTTTCATTTGTCACTTACTATATTAACTATTTATCCGAAATTTTACTGTTGCATTGTTTTTAAGCAATATAGAACATTGTTTTTAAGCAATATAAAACATTGTTATTAACCAATATAAAACATTGTTGTTAACCAATATAAAACATTTTTGTTAACCAAATATAAACCTATTATGACTTATCAAATGGTCCTCAACATTATGTCAACTAATCCCCTTGTATATTACTTGGAGACTGATTTCTGGTTGCAAAGGTATATAATATTCATGTAGATTCTGCAAATTACCCCCCCAGCCCGTCCGAGAACGGCTGTTTTGGGATGTATCACATAGGGC
>ERZ1026852.1189-NODE-1189-length-14338-cov-9.431072_pt1 | contig 14338 bp, 8 predicted proteins | sample MGYA00380156_ERZ1026852 | MGnify/ENA primary metagenome ERZ1026852 (study PRJEB33269, sample SAMEA4719792) | human gut metagenome | biome: human-associated habitat; feature: organic feature; material: feces | place: Cameroon | collected 2013-10 ...
GTATTTCAGTCAGAGTATCGCCAAAATCAACAATCCTTACTTTCTTTCGCTTGGTAGGTCCGATGATGTTTTTGTGCTTGACACCATCATAGCGGATACTTCTTTTGATCGTCAGGAATTGTTCATCAAGGTTGATATCCTGCCAGGTTAATCCGCATACCTCACCGATACGAAGTCCTGCATAATAAGCTATCTGGATGGGAAGGATGGCAGGTGGATTTTTTTCTTCGAGATATTTGATCAGTCTTTCATAGTCAGCATGTGAGATTGGCTGAACGCCTTCCTCGATATCCTCATCGGAAAATAGATCCACATCCTCCGCCTGCTTTTTCAGCTTAATATACTGCATCGGATTAAAAGTGATCAACTGTTTTGGAAATACTGCAAACCGGAAAGCCTGCTGTAATACTGCTGAAAAGGAATGAACGTAATCTTTGCTGTAACCCTTTCGTGTCTTTCCATCAGGAAATCTGCCACCGAATGTAAGCAGATCTAGAAATGACTGTAAATGCTCAGCGGTAACAGTTTTTAATTTGCGGTTTGCAATCGGATGCTTTTTGATACAACGGATCACACCAAGATAATTTTCTACTGTACCATTGCTGAGTGTTCCAACTTTCAATTCTTCTTCTGCCCACATATCAAGCAGTTCTCCAACAGTAATGTTTTCCGACGTTGCAATGAATTTCTTGCTTTCGTAATCCTCCATTGCCTTACGGAGCAGTTTTTCCGTTTCGCTTTTGCTTTCGGTTCCGGCATATTCTTTCTGAACCAGATTGCCGCTTGCATCCTCTACATAGAAGCGGTAGTACCATTTCTTTCCTTTTTTTCTTACAGATCCTTTTGCCATAATCGTATGTCTCCTTTCGATATTCGACAATCGGAACTGAAAGAAATGCTTCTTCTTTGTTAGTATAACATAACTCCGGTTGCCATTCTATACCGAATCGAAATCTTCGGAAGTAACCTCGGACAGAAGTGTCGCAAGCCTTTGTTCTGCTGCTTCCGGTTTTCTGGAATAGAGCCGTATGATATCTGCCATGTCATTAAAGGCATTCACGGTATGGGTGATCTCACGGAGAAACATGATCTCGTTGTATTCGTCCGTTGATTCAAATCCCATAGCCTTGGCAATATCTACTTCATTCGAACAGCCTTTGTATTTTTTGCAGGCAGAACGGAATGATTCCAGGAACAGGTTATACTGCTTCAACATAAGCAGCAGTAAGTCTTTGGAAAAGGTATCTTCCTTTTGGTCAAGGTCAAGAGGTAATTGTTTGAGAATATCACTCATTTCATCACGGATCTGCAATTCTTTCTTATCCGTAATATCGGTTTCATATTCATCTGTTTCCCCTTTGAGCCATTCAATCGATACATGAAGTGCCTCCGAAAGACCTTCCAGCACCATTTTCTTGGTATTGTCAATCGAACCATTCTCATAACGCAGGATCGTGGAAGCGGTCACTCCCATCTTGTCTGCAACATAAGGCTGTGTCAGATTTAATTCCAGACGGCGCTGCTTTGCTCTGCTGCCGATCAGCTTGCGTAGTTCTTTATCTTTCATGCTGATGTGCCTCCTTTTTCGGTATGGGTGAATTATAGCACGCCCCACCTGGAATTGCAATATGCAATATAATAATTATTTTTAATGTTTCATAATGCTTGACAATACGATATGAAAACGTTATACTGACACAACAAGAAAATTGCATAATGCAATTAACGAAGGGAGGTAACTATGATGGAAAGAAAGATTGCATTGTCTATTGAGGAAGCAGCCGATTATACAGGAATCGGCAGAAACACACTGCGAAAGCTGGTGGAGTGGAAAAAACTTCCGGTGCTTAAGGTGGGAAGAAAGGTACTGATCAAAACGGATATTCTGGAGAAGTTTATGGAAGTCAATGAGGGGTGCGACCTGAGAGATAAGGGAAGCGTAAAAACAGTCACAAGAAATGCGGCGATTTAGAAAGGACTTCTTATGAAACGGATCTGTCAGAAGTGTGTGACAGCACTTTCCACTAGCAAAAAGCAAAAATGATATAGAAAAGAACGAGCATTTTGGAAAATTGCAAGCACTTTTCTATATCATTATTTTTTTTGACGAAATTTGATGCTATTACATTCCTATATCAAAAACGAAAAAGGATAGCATTTTCCACTAGCATTGAGCGAAATTGCTATCACTTTACACTATCACAAGAGGTTTCGGTGATTGATATGGGGGTTTTAGGGAAAATCGGAGCGGAAGCGGAGACCACCCCCTAACCAGACAGCAAAAATTCTTTTGCTGGCATTTTGTGACACAAAATGCGTATCTGGCGAAACCACTGGGAGTGTTTTCGAAAAGAACAGAACACCATACTAGGAGTTGTCACAGATAAGGAAAATGAAATTATGAAAATCTGTTGTATGATATCAGTTCTTACTTTCTTTTGTAAAACCTTTATGGTATCCTATATGTATAGATTTATGTAGAACATGTAGAGTGGAATTAGCTTAACGAAAAATACAGACAAAAAACAGAAACGACAGTACTAGTTATTTTATGTCATGGTAGAAAAGCACTACTATGCATTAAGGGGAGAAGAAAGTGATGGAACTTATCAATAATACAACTAAAACACTTAAGGAAGATTTGGTTGTTGAAATAAAAAAGGGAAGTAAGCTGTCGATTGCTGCAGCCTGCTTTTCTATTTATGCGTTTCAAGAACTGAAAAAAGAGCTTTGTGATATAGAGGAATTGCGTTTTATTTTCAATTCTCCTGCATTTACGACTGAAAAGGCGAAAAAAGAAAAAAGGGAGTTTTACATTCCACGTCTTAATCGGGAACGCAGTTTATACGGCACAGAGTTTGAGGTTAAGCTTCGCAACGAGCTTACACAAAAGGCGATTGCTAAAGAATGTGCGGAGTGGATCAAACAAAAGGTTACATTTAAGTCTATTGTCAGTGATCAGACGATACAAGGACAGATGGTAGTTGATCAAGTGGGATATACGCCAATAGATGGTTTTACTACGGTGGAGCTTGGGTGTGAAAAGGGAAATTCTATCAGTACAACAATAGTAAAGGATGAGTCCCTGGCGAAAACACTGCTGAGTGCATTTGATGAAATCTGGAACGAGAGTAAAATGCTACAAGATGTTACGAATGAGGTGATTGATAACATTACAGCGGCTTATACAGAAAATTCCCCTGATTTCATTTATTTTGTCACATTGTATAATATTTTCAATGAGTTCCTTGAAGATGTTTCAGAAGATGTACTTCCCAATGAAGCAACCGGGTTTAAGGAAAGCAAAATTTGGAATATGCTTTATAATTTCCAAAAGGATGCTGCACTGGCTATTATCAACAAATTAGAAAAATACAATGGTTGTATATTGGCTGATAGTGTGGGTCTTGGTAAAACATTTACTGCACTTGCGGTTATAAAATATTATGAAAACAGAAATAAGTCCGTTTTGGTTTTATGTCCTAAGAAACTGACAAACAATTGGAATACATATAAAGACAATTATGTAAATAATCCGATTGCCTCGGATCGCTTGAGGTATGATGTTCTCTATCATACCGATCTGAACCGGACACATGGAATGTCCAATGGCCTTGATCTTGGAAGAATTAACTGGGGAAATTATGATCTTGTGGTGATCGATGAGTCACATAACTTTCGAAATGGAGGAAAGATTATTGAAAATCCGGAAGAAGATGAGAAAGAAAACCGTTATGTTCAGTTGTTAAAAAAAGTAATTCGAGCCGGTGTTAAAACAAAGGTTCTGATGTTGTCGGCGACACCGGTAAATAATCGATTTAATGATTTGAAAAATCAGCTTGCACTGGCGTATGAGGGACATACAGAATATATTGATGATAAACTCAATACAACAAAGTCAGTGGATGAGATTTTTAAGAATGCACAGAGAGCATTCAACATTTGGAGTAAATGGGATCCGTCAGAGCGGACAACAGATAATCTTTTGAAGATGTTAGACTTTGATTTTTTTGAGGTGTTGGATAGTGTTACGATTGCACGGTCAAGAAAACATATTCAAATGTATTACGATACTGCAGATATTGGGACATTTCCTAAGAGACTTGATCCGATTCCGTTGCGACCGAATTTAACGGATTTAGAATCAGCAATAAGCTACAATCAGATCTTTGAGCAGCTTATGCTATTGAATTTGACCATTTATACGCCGACACACTTTGTTCTTGCCAGTAAGTTAGATAAGTATGCCGAGTTATATGAGGATAATAAAGTAAATGTCGGATTTACACAGGCAAACCGTGAGCAGGGCATACGAAGGTTGACGGCGATTAATTTGATGAAACGAATGGAAAGCTCCGTGTACTCATTCAATCTTACGCTTACCCGTATGAAAAAGTTGATTGAAGATACCATTGAAGTGATCAATACATTTGACATACATTCAAGCAAAAGCATTGAACTAACAGACATTGCAGATGTTGAGGAATATGACGATGACGATCAGAATACCGATGATTTGTTTTCGTTTGGACGAAAAGTAAAAATAGATCTCGCAGATATGGATTATATATCGTGGAGAGATGCCCTTGAAAAGGATAGAGATATCTTGGAATTACTTACACTTATGGTCGGCGATATTACACCAGAGCATGATTCGAAACTGCAGGAGCTGTTAAGTGTTATTGATAAAAAGATAACACATCCGATCAATGAGGGGAATCGGAAGGTTATTATTTTTACAGCATTTGCGGATACCGCAGAATATTTGTATACTCATGTCAGCAAATATGTAAAGAATCGATTTGGACTGGATACGGCAATGGTTTCCGGCTCTGTGGAAGGAAAAACAACCTGTCCGAAACTCAAAGCAGATCTAAATACGGTTCTCACCTGTTTTTCGCCGGTTTCAAAGGACAAAGAGTTGCTTATGCCAAATGACAATACGGAGATTGATGTGCTGATCGCAACAGATTGTATTTCGGAAGGTCAGAATCTGCAGGACTGCGATTATCTGATCAATTACGATATACATTGGAATCCGGTGCGTATTATTCAGCGATTTGGACGAATTGATCGTATTGGAAGCCGTAATAAAGTAATTCAGCTTGTAAACTTTTGGCCAGATGTTACTTTGGATGAATACATCAATTTAAAGGCAAAAGTGGAAACCCGCATGAAAATTGTGGATATGACTGCTACGGGTGATGATAATCTTCTCAGCGATGAAGAAAAGACTGATTTGGCGTATAGAAAAGCACAGTTAAAGCGTTTGCAGGATGAAGTGGTTGATATTGAGGATATGACCACGGGTATCTCCATTATGGATCTGGGATTGAACGAGTTTCGTTTGGATTTACTGGATTATATCAAACAACATCCAGATATTGATAAAACGCCATATGGGCTCAGTGCGGTTGCGCCGGCAGGGGAGGATACACCACCGGGCGTGATCTATATTCTTAAGAATCGATCCAATAGCGTTAACATTGACAACCAAAACAGGCTTCATCCGTTTTACATGGTTTATATCAGTGAGACGGGAGAAGTGATTTGTGATCATTTGTCACCGAAAAATATGCTGGATAAAATGCGTTTTTTATGTAAAGGAAAAACGGAGCCAATACCGGAACTATACCAGCCATTTAATCGGGAAACTCGTGATGGAAGAAATATGAATCAATATTCAAAGTTGCTTGGAGAGGCGATAGCGTCTATCATCGAGGTGAAGGATGAAAGTGATATTGATGGATTTCTAGATGGAGGGCAGGTAAGTTTTCTGACCAATGAAATCCGGGGACTTGATGACTTTGAATTAATTTGTTTCTTAGTGATACGATAAGGGGGAGTGGGAATGCTTGGCTTGCCGAAAAGTACAGAAATGAGTAAGCAGCTTCCGAAAAAAGCTGTCTATGCGAAATTTCATTTAAATACTGCTGCAAAAGAAAAAATAGATGCAGATATTTCCAAAATTACGATTGTGAACGAGGTGACACCAGACAAAATTCATGTTCCGGCAGGAGAACAGGTGTCCGGTATATTTGTGCTTCATGTCATGCTCAAACGTGGAGAGTTTGATGTAAAAACGATAGAAACATTATCTAAATTGATACCGCAAAATATATTATTTGTGCTTGAGTATGAAGGAAAAAGTAAACTTGCGATATATCATATCAATCTATTGCAGACAGATTGGCAACCAACGGATCAGTGTCATGTGGAATTACAGGGATTATCCTTTGATAAGATTTGGGAAAATCTTATCTGTGATGTTGGCGGATTATCTTTAAAGGCAGGGAATACCTTGGATGAGCAGATACTAGCGGAGGCTCAAAAGCAAAAGCTAGTAAAAGAGATTGCAAGGTTGGAAAAGCAGGCGCGCACAGAACGACAGCCGAAGAAGAAGTTTGAGATGGTACAGAGAATGCGGATGTATCAGAAGAAAATGGAGGAAATGAATCATGGATAAAATGAATATGCATACAAAGAATAAGGCAGATGAGAACTATAAAAAATTGGCAGAATTGTTTCCTAATGCTGTGACAGAAACCATTGATCCGACAACCGGGGAAGTGGTTCGTGCAATAGATAAAGATGTGCTGATGCAGGAAATTAACACCAAGGTGGTTGAAGGGAATGAGGAACGCTATCAGTTTACCTGGCCGGATAAGAAGAAGTCGGTTCTTTTGGCAAATGCGCCGATTAATAAGACGCTTCGTCCTTGCAGGAAGGAAAGTGTTGATTTTGATCATACAGGAAATCTTTATATAGAGGGAGATAATCTGGAAGTATTGAAATTGCTTCAGGAGACATACCTTGGAAAAATAAAGATGATCTATATTGATCCTCCTTATAATACAGGAAATGATTTTGTATACGAGGATGATTTTGCTCAAAGTACAAAAGAATACTTTGATAATAGCGGTCAGTTTGATGAAGAAGGAAATCGCCTTGTGAAGAATTTGGATAGCAATGGGCGTTTTCATACGGATTGGTTGAATATGTTATATCCTAGGTTGAAATTGTCGAAGGATTTGTTGAGTGATGATGGAGTTATATTTATCAGTATTAATGATATGGAAGTGACAAATGCAAAAAAAATTTGTGATAATATTTATGGCGAATCGAATTTTGTTGCAGACTTAATATGGGCCAATAAAGAGGGAGGAGGAAGTTCTGATAGTAAATTGTTTAGAATAAAACATGAACATATTATTTGTTATGCCAAGAGAATAGAATTGGTAAATATTAAAGGTGTGGCAATAAGTAATGCTGAAAGATATAGCAAATCGGATGAATATGAGAATGAAAGAGGAACATATTATCTTCAGAAGCTTGGAATGGGATCAATTCAGTATTCACAGTCTCTTGATTATCCCATAAAAACACCTGATGGGACATTTGTTATGCCTTCCGATAATAATGGTGGAAGAAGAGCATGTTGGAGATGGTCGAGAGAAAAATATGAGAGAAATAAAAAACGTGGATTTGTTGATATTAAAAAGGATTCAAAAGGTGTCTGGACTGTATATACAAAGCAATATATGAAATGTGATAATGAGGGTAATCCAATTGATAGGACTCAACGTCCCATGGGGATAATTGAGGGATTTTCAAGTACACAAGCAGCAAAATTGCTTGAGTATATTGGAATGGGAAGCTGTTTTAGTTACTCAAAACCAGTAGAATTGATTAAATGGCTTATTTCTCGTCTTGAATTATCAGAAGACATAGTGCTCGATTTCTTTTCTGGTTCTGCATCTACTGCCCACGCAGTAATGCAGTTAAACGCTGAAGATGGTGGAAAACGTAAATTTATTATGGTTCAATTGCCGGAAAAGACGGATGAAAAATCGGAAGCCTATAAAGCCGGTTACAAGAATATTTGTGAAATCGGTAAAGAGCGTATTCGTCGTGCTGCGGGGAAAATTGCGAAGGAAAATCCAGAAGCTAAATTTGATGGAGGTTTCCGTGTGCTGAAATGTGATAGCTCTAATATGAAAGATGTATATTATCAATCATCGGAGTATGAACCATCTTTGTTCAGCAGTCTGGAGGACAATATCAAAGAGGATCGAACACCGGAAGATTTATTGTTCCAGGTAATGCTTGATCTGGGGGTATTGCTTTCTGGCAAAATAGAGGAAACCACTATCGCAGGTAAGAAAGTATTTAATGTGGAAGATAATTACTTAATTGCGTGCTTTGATGATAATGTGACGGATGAAGTGATTACAGAGATTGCAAAACAGCAGCCGTATTATTTTGTGATGCGGGACAGTTCTATGGCGAGTGACAGCGTGGCAACAAATTTTGAACAGATATTGGCTACCTATAGTCCTAGTACGGAGAGGAGAGTACTGTAGTATGGCTAATGAGAAAAAAAGAGAAGTTGCGATTCGCAGCTCGGCGGCAGAATATCTGACATTTGTAGCTTCTACCGGTGAAAGTGATGTTAGCTTTGAGATGCGTTACGAGGATGAAAATATCTGGCTTACGCAGAAAATGATGGCTGTTCTTTATGATGTTTCTCTGCCAACGATTAATGAACACATCAAAAAGATTTATGCCGATAGAGAATTAACAGAGGAGGCAACTATTCGGAAATTCCGAATAGTTCAGGAAGAGGGAACACGAAAGGTCAATCGTGAGTTGACACATTATAATTTACAGATGATCATTGCCGTGGGGTTTAAGGTAAATAATCAGCGTGCTGTACAGTTCCGTAAATGGGCAGGGCAGATTGTCAAGGATTACACGATCCAGGGATGGACGATGGATGCGGAGCGTTTAAAAAAAGGTCACATGTTCACAGATGAATACTTTGATCGGCAGTTGCAGCAGATTAGGGAGATTCGATTGTCGGAGCGCAAGTTCTATCAGAAGGTCACGGATTTGTATGCGACCGCATTTGATTATGATAAAGATGCAAAAACAACGCGGTTGTTCTTTAAAACCGTACAAAATAAAATGCATTTTGCAGTTCATCGTCATACGGCAGCAGAACTGATTGTAGAGCGTGCAGACGCAACAAAAGAGCATATGGGGCTTACTACCTGGGAGAATGCTCCAGATGGAAAAATCTTAAAAGCCGATGTAACAGTAGCTAAGAATTATTTGAATGAGCAGGAAATGAATTACCTGGAGCGTATTGTGTCGTTGTATCTGGATTATGCAGAGTTGCAGGCAGAGCGAAAGATTCCTATGAGTATGGAGGACTGGGCAAAACGCTTGGATGGATTTTTGGAATTTAATGGGAATGAACTGCTTACTGGACCGGGAAAGATTAGTGCAGAGCAGGCAAAGCTTCATGCGGAGACGGAATATGAAAAATACCGGGTAATTCAGGATCGCTTGTATGAAAGTGATTTTGATCGTTTTATGATGTTGGAAAAGGAGGTGAGTCATAAAGATGAAGTTTAATTTTAAGATACAAAAGTATCAGACTGATGCTGTTGATGCTGTTATTAAAGCCTTTGCAGGACAGGGGTTTCATGATCACACCAGATTCATTCGTGATCTTGGTAAAATGAGTGCGAAGGACAAGCAGATGCAGCTTGGTTTTACTGATAATAATATTGAAGTTTATGACCCTTCCGATGATACTGGTTATAAGAATGAATTGGTGGAAATTTCGGATGAGCAGTTGTTGCATAATATTCAGGAAATACAAAGTCAGAACAACATCAAACGTTCCGCGTCTTTGGTAAAAGATTTAGGCAGATGTAGTCTGGATATTGAGATGGAAACCGGAACCGGTAAGACATATGTGTATATTAAGACCATGTTTGAATTAAATAAAAACTATGGCTGGAGTAAATTCATTGTTGTTGTTCCGAGTATTGCGATTCGAGAAGGTGTAAAGAAATCGTTTGAGATTACAGCGGATCATTTTATGGAACATTACGGGAAAAAGGCTCGTTTTTTTGTTTATGATAGTTCCAGTTTGAATCAGCTTGACAATTTCTCAAGCAACGCAGGAATCAATGTAATGATTATCAATACACAGGCTTTTGCGGCTTCGCTGAAAGAGGGAGGACGCAGCAAGGAATCGCGTGTAATATATTCGAAACGTGATGAGTTTGGTTCTAGACGTCCGATTGATGTCATTGCTGCTAATAGACCGATCATTATTTTGGATGAACCACAGAAAATGGGAGGAGATGTTACTCAAAAAGCTTTGAAAAATTTTCATCCTTTATTTACATTGAATTATTCTGCTACGCACAAAACGCAGCATAATCTTATTTATGTATTGGATGCATTAGAGGCATTTAACCAGAAATTGGTGAAAAAAATAGAGGTGAAAGGCTTTGAGGTAAAGAATTTCCGCGGGACAGATGGTTATCTGTATTTGGAGCAGATCATATTATCTGCCAAGAAACCACCTATGGTGAAAATTGAATTGGAGATTGGATATAACAAATCGATTAACCGGGAAACTCGTATTCTGGGTGTTGGCGACGATCTGTATTATGAATCAAAGAAAATGGAGCAGTATCAGGGATATACGATATCGGAGATTGATCCACTGCGTGGGACAGTGATGTTTACCAATGGGGAGATGCTTCAAACGGGTGAGGTGACAGGTGATATATCAGAAAATGATATGCGCCGGATTCAAATAAGAGAAACGATTATTTCGCATTTTGAAAAAGAAGAAAAATTATTCAACATGGGAATTAAGTGTTTATCGTTATTTTTTATTGATGAGGTAGCAAAGTATCGGCAATATGATGAAAATGGAGAAGAATTGCTTGGAGAATACGGAGCAATCTTCGAGCAGGAGTATCAGGATGTTTTAAATGAGTACATTACACTGCTCGATACACCATATCAGAAATATTTAAAAGATTCCTGCAGCGATGTACATGCAGTACATCGGGGATATTTCAGTATTGATAAACAGGGGCATAGCATTGACAGCAAACGGAAACGCGGCAGTGAGTTCTCGGATGATATTTCTGCATATGATCTGATCATGAAAAATAAGGAGCGTCTGTTGTCTTTTGAGGAACCGACCAGATTTATCTTTTCTCACTCGGCACTTCGAGAGGGATGGGACAATCCAAATGTATTTCAAATTTGCACATTAAAACATTCTGACAGCAATACCGGAAAACGTCAGGAGGTGGGGCGGGGACTTCGCTTATGTGTTGATCAAAAGGGAAATCGTATGGATGTGCAGACGTTAGGGGAGAATGTACATGATGTCAATACATTGACGGTCGTTGCCAGCGAGAGTTATAAGACATTTGTTTCCGATCTTCAATCGGATATTAAGACAGTTTTGTATGACAGACCAACTGTTGCGACAAATGAATACTTCAAGGGAAAATATGTGAAGGTAGGAGAAGAACTTACGCTTATTGATGATAATATGGCTAATACCATTGAATTTTATCTCATTTCCAATGGTTATGTTGACATGAGCCGGAAGGTGACGGATAAGTACCGACAAGAGATAAAGAACAAAACGGCAGCCGCTTTGCCGGAGGAGTTAAAACCAATGGCAGAAGGGATACATAGATTGATTCAATCAGTATATGATGACAGCCTTCTGGAAGATATGTTTAGCAATGGACATGAGACTAAGGTAAAAGACAATCCATTAAATGAAAACTTTGCAAAGAAAGAATTTCAGGCTCTTTGGAAAGAGATCAATCATAAATATGCTTATACAGTAGATTTTGACAGTCAAGAATTGATCAAAAAAGCAATCGATCATATCAATGATAAGCTATTTGTATCGGAGTTACAATATACAAGAACGATAGGCAGTCAGAAAAACGTAATGAATGAGTATGAAATAGCGCGTGGTGAATCCTTTGTGCGTGAAAGTTCTGGAACCTATGGACTGAGTCATAGAGAATCAAGTCATATTAAATATGACCTGATAGGAAAAGTTGCGGAAGGAACCACACTGACTCGCAGAACGGTATCAGCAATACTACAGAGAATTCGATTAGATAAATTGGATATGTTTAAGAATAATCCGGAAGAATTTATTAAGAAGGTTGCGAGATTGATCAATGAACAAAAGGCAACCATGATTGTAGATCATATTTCTTATGATACAATCGAAGGAGAATATGACAGTACAATCTTTACGGCAGAAAAAAATACACAGAGCTTTGATAAAGCTTTTCTTTCAAAGAAGGCAATTCAGGACTATGTGTTCACCGATGGTTCTGCTGAAAAGAGCATTGAACGAACCTTCGCAGAGGATTTAGATGCTGCAGAAGAAGTGTGTGTATATGCTAAATTACCGAGAACATTTCAGATTCCTACGCCAGTTGGAAATTATTCTCCGGATTGGGCAATCGCATTCTACGAAGGGACAGTAAAACACATTTTCTTTGTAGCAGAGACAAAAGGAACGATGGAAAGCCTTGAGCTTAGACCAATTGAGCAGGCGAAGATATCCTGTGCGAAGAAGCTGTTTAACGAAATATCAACGAGTAAGGTGAGGTATCATGACGTTGATAGTTATCAGAAGTTGTTGGAGGTTATGCCATTATTGCAATAATAATTATAGAATCTTGTTGACGGAAGATAGGCGACTAAATTGATAATGTTGCCGAGATAGTTTCAAAAATGGAGATGATGTAATGACAAAAGTAGAAAGTGAACAATGCAAAAGCAGATTATGCAAAATAGTTTATTTTGATGAGGAATCAGTGACAGACTATATTCAGATCGTTGAAGGTGGAAACTTAGAAAAGACAACTGAACTTTTAAATGAGACTACTAAAAAGGGACAAGCAGAGATTAATGCAAAGGCAAGTGGTGGAATTGGTGGAGTATTAAAGGCTTTGGTTGGCTTTGAGACAAAAGTTTCGGTTGATGCTGAACTTGAAACATCTTTTAACACTAATCAAATGGTAAAGAACATATTAAAAAATACAATTTTGACAGATTTTATTGATTTAATTGATGGATTTTCTAGCGAGGAAGAAAATAGTAGTAGGGCAATACATAAATTTACAAACTATGAAATCAAAGCACCGAAGGACTCGATGTCATACATTGCTTTGATTTCGCCCTATTTATCAATGCTCAAAGGTGGAATAGATATTCCGGCAGGAGATTTTAATATAGCCATTGACAAATTGGACAATACAATAAAAAATGCAAAAGGCTATTATGAGTTTGTAGGAACAAGTAATGATAATCAAGTTATTTTCCGATTTAATATTAAATCATTCAAAAATAACTATAAGGCTACTGATTTACAAAAAATGGATATAAGTATATATGCAATCAAAGTGGGAAAAAGTAGCATTGAAAAATTAAATTTTGACAATGAATTTGAAATACAAGATTCGTATTCAAAAAAAGATAACCCTGAATATGAAAAAAAGGAAGAGAGACAGGAGGATAAATCTATAAAAAAAGAACTTGATGTGTATGATGTCCTTTTAGCGGGGGTTGAAGTATATGATTAAAAAAATTGTAATTTTTAACGGATCAAAGAGAGACTTTGAGAAAGTAATTAAAGAACGGATTTCCAAAGAGGATAATACGATTCCTTTTATGGACTTAATCCAACATTATAATGCTAGATTGCGTCCAAATGAATCAGGAGTGGGAGAAAATGCGTTATTCCGTAAAATAGAAGTTGATAATTGCATTGTAAGAGCTGAAGATTATGGCTCTGTTTTAGAACATGTATTATCAAATTTTGTAGGAATAATAGCTTTGAATCATGATGTTGGTACGTTATATGTGCAGAATCCACCTAAGAGAGTTAGAAAATCATTAGAATCGTACTTGGATAATATTGAATATCTTTCGTCTGATTATATGGAAATCTGCCGGGAAGATTTAAAAACAATATACAATAATTTACGAATTGATATATTAGGACAAGAAAAGTGTAAAAAACAAATCATGAGCGGGCTTTATAGAACGGTGACAAAAGGCAATGACAAACCAGTTGTGCTTATGTTATATGGTCCATCTGGAGTGGGGAAGACCGAAACAGCCAAAAGTATTAGTAAATCTCTTGGTGGTGAATTGTTACGAATACAATTTTCTATGATGCAGTCAAATGAAGCATATAATTACATATTTGGTGCAGAACATTCAAAAGGAAGCTTTGCTCGAGATATGATGGGGAGAGAATCTAATGTGGTACTAATTGATGAATTTGATAAGGTTAATCCTATTTTTTATAATGCATTTTATGAGTTGTTCGATGAAGGGAAATATGTTGATTCTAACTATGAAGTGGATTTAAAAAATGCAATTTTTTTATGTACTTGTAATTTTATGAGTGAAAATGAGATAAAAAAAGTTTTAGGACCAGCAATGTATTCGAGAATAGGATGTTGTATAG
>ERZ1026852.1190-NODE-1190-length-14337-cov-6.814382_pt1 | contig 14337 bp, 14 predicted proteins | sample MGYA00380156_ERZ1026852 | MGnify/ENA primary metagenome ERZ1026852 (study PRJEB33269, sample SAMEA4719792) | human gut metagenome | biome: human-associated habitat; feature: organic feature; material: feces | place: Cameroon | collected 2013-10 ...
ACGACAACACGCCGTACTTGCCGAAAGTTCCGAGCACCTGACCGTTGAAACGCGAACCCATACCCTCAGCAGCATCCTCGACTACCGGAATCCCATACTTCTCTGCAATCGCCATGATCTTGTCAATGTGATAAGGCATACCATAAAGCGCCACCGGCACAATAGCCTTCGGATAACGACCGGTCTTCTCCTTCCTGTCAATGATAGACTTCTCCAGCAGTACCAACTATCGCATAACCTACCACCACAAAGGTTCTTATCAATGCCTCCCCGAGCTGCCATAGACAACATCCTTCCCTCTTCTTCCAAGACTCCTCCCATCATGTCAATGATGCATCTGCTTATCGTACAGCAATCGTATATTCGCACCATTAAGCAATACGGGCATCACCCGAGTTCTAAGCAAGAAACACTATGCCGCCGTGAGGTACACTATGATGGATTGCTGCAAACTTGCCGAAATCAATGCCAATGCATGGCTGACGTACTTCCTTGACCATGTCCACGAGTATGACAACGAGTACAGCCATTACATTGCCGACTTCCTGCCGTCCAGTCTGGTTTCCAAAGGTCATCTAAAGACATCAGAGAACCTCCGAAATAACTATACGTAGTTCACCGTATGCTTAGGGGTAGCTGAGTCCCGTGTACATCTTCAGGAACATCAGGGCCACTTTCCATTCAGGAGTGAAGAAAGACTTGCGTCCCAGCTTCGGCCTCATGCTTTTCCTTACCAGACCGAAGTTCTCTGCCATCTCGCGGAAAGGGAGCAGGAGCAACTTTTTATCCTGCCCAATTCGATCTTTTCAAACGCCGGCCTGCAAAGGTCATAAAAATTGAACTCCGGAAACGCAATGTTTGGCGCTATTTCAGAAAAATTTCGTACTTTTTACATGCAGATTAATTTTGCGATTCCACCAATTTCTCACTTTCGACGGTGGTTGGGGGAATTCTTTTTCCCTTTATCAAAGTTACGAAATTCCTATCACTTTATCAATAAATTCGTTGCATAATCATTGGGCATTTCACGACAGTCCCAACGTAATTATTGGACTTTTCCAAACATTCCCTAAATACACCTAAATATTGACATGCGCAACACTTTGGAGGTTTATTTTCAAGCATTTAAGACTTTTGGGTATAAGAAATTGAGAAACTCAGAAATTAGTCCCGAGCAATCTTCTGAAATTACCCCACACATCTACATCTTGTTTATATTCTCCAAGATTCACTTCTATATCTCGGAGCGCTTCAGAATGTATTCTCTTGAAACAGGTAAATGGGCTGTCCGTTTCCAACAAGAGCCTATTCGCAGGAATTAAAGGCAATATTTCAAGAAACCTCTTAGAGTTTATCATTGCTCCGTTTACCGAGAAATAACAACCGCGTTCAACAGCTTCTTTCAATTCATCTTTATTCCCAGTGAACCAGTGCAGGATTGCTTTAAACCTATAATTTTCTCCCAAAATATCCAGCACTTTACTCACAGCCTTTCGAGAATGTATCGTAATTATTTTATTACCGTCATATCTACACCTTTCAACCAACTCGCTAAAAAAATCCACCTGTTCTCCTTCATACATTTTATCAACGAAGTCTAACCCCACTTCCCCGATATATCGTGTCTCATGCAGCAAATCCCACATTAATGGTATTTGTTTCTTATATTGATGTACTAATTCTGGATGAAATCCAAGCGCCAACCTAATGTACTTACTGACGACCTCACCCAACTCTTTCCTATATAAGTCAGGCAGATTGGTCACAGCTATAGTATAAATCCTATTCTCCTCAATGTGTCGGATTGCGGCTACTCGATCTTTTTGCAAATCTAGATGGAAATGCGTGTCGAAAAGATAATTCATTAGAGACTGTCTATAAAACTCTTCAACTCTTTAATTCCTTCCTCATACAGTTTAACATACTCTTCCTTATGCTCTGTAATAGGACCCGACATTTGGATGGCCGCATAGCTGTCTTTTGGGGTAGCTAATCCCAATTTATAGGATTTCAACGCTTTAACACCTTCTTCTGTATCATAATTATGGCGGTAAGTGGAAGCATCATTAAAACCTGCGGACATAATAGCAGCCCTGCGAATAGTACAAGGCAAACATTCTCCGCAATGGCCAGCATCATCGCCTGTCCACCTCCCTTGGTCAGGGTGTGAACATGACAATGTGTATTGATAATGGCTAGCCAAATAGGTTTGATCTTTACACTGTTTAATCATCTCGCCCTTCGTTAGCATCTGAAACGGATTGATCAGCGTGATATCCAAGCCTAAATCTATGAGTAATTTCTGTAACTGCCCCATAAAATAAGGATGCGTGGTTCTTGTACTCAAACTGCCCAAACGCATAACCGTCATGGGAATATTCAGCGATATCACACCATTCTCAGGAATAATCAAATCCACATGATGTCCCATACCAGAAGCAAGAACAAAAGCGTGGGCAAAGAACATCAATGAACGTGACCGTGTAGAATCTTCAAGCCCATTAGATGAAGCCGCATAAAATCTGAAGAATCGTTCTAAACCAACTCCATATCTGACAGATATGGAGCGTACTACTCTATCTTGATAGCTCTTAACCCCTTTTCCTCCTCCATAGTGACTCACAAACATGGGTTTCTTTCCATCACTCAGTAGGTTAATAGCGCCTATAAAAGAGTCCAGTCCACCAGAAAGCATACAGAAGGTGTCGGCATCTGTTCTTCTTGTACTACGACGAAAACGCCATTTGCCTTTCCTGTAAGAGATCTCATCTGCTGTCAATCCAACTCTACTACGGAAATGCAGCGTCCAATGATCGCCAGTAAGAAAACAAAGTGCTTTTGTTAAAGTATCCTTGCAGCATTCCCATTTTTCTAATTGCAAGACAGGAACATACATTTCAAGACTCCTAGTCCAAGCGTCATCCTGCTCCTTTCGACTAACCCTTTTGTCAACACAGTAAACCATCAAGGATATATAGAACAAATCAAGGGCTTCGTCCGTAAACCGTTTGGGGGTTATATAGAGTTGTTTCTTACCCAAGCTACCAGTCGTTGGGTTCCAGAATGTATATTGGAACTCCGATACATCATTGATATTTACCGTTGTTGACCCATCAACACGGAAATCATCATATTCTGATAGTGTAAACACAAAACTTGTTTTCATCGCAGCTCCTCCATCTGTTGATACGAAATATCAAACAATGTCTCTACCGCCCGATTAAAATCAGCTGGATTCATCCCGCTTTTGACTATTTTAGGTACGACACTATCCACAATTCCATCCACGTATTGCTTAATTGACTTTTCTAATTCACGCAAGTCAGAGATTCGTTCACAGTTCTTAAGAGCCGTTTGCTCCGACTGCATAATTAACTTATCAAAGATATAGTGCTTAATAAGACCTCCCACAAGCCGTTGAAGCAATTCCTCATTGAAACTATCTAACTGATTAAGGTCAATGTTTTGGTCTGCGGCAACATCGGCAAACGTTTCCTGCAAGGCTATGTTTGCCAATGAATCTTCCAAATCAATGGGAACGGGTGCAAAAAGGTCACAAATATCACTAAATATATCCTTTGTAGTCCGGCCATCGAATCTTATACCGGCATCTTCGAGGCGCTGCCGGATAGCTTCAGGAGCTCCTGCAAAATAAGAGTAGACACTCACTGCTGTTTTGCGAACATTTGCAGCCTGTCGTGTAGCATTGGTATGTCCACCTAGCGCCCTGGTATACGTCCTTATTGCACCCTTGACATTAGCGCTGCTCCTATTACCCATGGCCTTCCTCATGGAGCCACGGGCAGTACCCCAAGAGACACTTGGATGAACTGGTTGTTCAGCCTCTTGCCCTCCCTCATCTCCTTTCTCAGGATTATCCTGTTGCGGTTCTCCTTCATCAGGATTATTAGAATCAGGCTCAGTGTTTTCCGGAGCATCTCCGGCAGGCACACCCAGTTCAGGATCCTCCTCCGGGTCATAATCAGACGGCAGTAGCGAAGTCTTCTTTGGCCCGCCGTACAAACTTGATGTTCCCATTATTTCCTCTTTGTTATTGATTTCAATTTCTCACCTCTTGTTATTGCATTCTGCAAATCAGTATTTGTTGACAAATAGTCCATAAAACGCTTTGCTTCATCATCTGATAATTTAGAAATAAATGGTGATAGCTGACCATATGCCACAACTGTGTATTTGCTCGCTGGTTGTTCCATTAATTTATTCAGAGCCTCCCCTATCATTCCAGCCTTAACACTGAAATCTGTGTATGCCCGCAGGACCTCAACATTCATTGATGAAGACCTCTCTATGATAGCAAACACTTCATTAGCGATGATAGCTTTCTCTCCAGGTGAAAGGTTATCAACCAGTTTCAGGGCGGCATTTCTGTTCGTATCTGTTCCATCAACCAGACACTCATAACATTTACGTGCACTCGGACTCAACTGGTCAAGATTCGATTGGCCATAACGATTCTTTACATTCGCGAAATATACATATTTTTCCAATTTCTCATCATCAAGAGTCGTTCCGTTCTGCATCCAGTTCTTCACCCATTCCTTATCTTTCCAGACGGCAAAGGGATTATCCTCTTTCAAAGCATCTCCTTTCTCAAAAGCCTTGAATAATTCTCTATTTTCCGGCTTTGTGATAGCCTTGAAAAATTCAGGATTGAAATATTCTGCCAGCATAAGTTTTGCCAAAATATTTTTATCCAACTTCACCCCACGGGCCTTAGCTAGTGAGAGACGCATAGCCAAAGTGTTGAGAAAACGCTTGCATTGACGTGGATTTCCATTGATGCTAGGGGCAAGGACTGATGAAATCTGTCGCGCCAAAGCCATGTCAGCTTTGCATTTCTCGGTGATTCCACTCTCTTTCTCATTGAGCAGTTCCATGGTTAACTCCGTATCTGGTTCAATACTGTTAACAACCTTCAGGAACTTGTTGAATTCTTCTTCACTTAAAGTCGGTTCAAGCAGCAGGCAAGCCAAATATTGGTTTACTTCTGCATGGTTTAGTGGAGGTATGGTTACAGGATACTGGATAACCTTCTCTAGATATTCTTTGCCAATATCAAGGTTGTTACCGGGCACCTCTTTATATTTAGTCTTTATAGCATATTGTATCAACCTTTCGTCTGCTCCTATTATAAATGACATTCCATCTACAAAGAGGAACAATCGCATGGCTTCAAACAAATCAAGAATCGTATCAGGGCTACATCTATCAAGTTCATCAATAAACACAACCACATTTTCAACCTTACTATCTTCCAGCAGTTGTTTGAAATCATCTCTGAACTTTTTAATTTCCGTTCTAGTCTTCTCTTCGGTCTTAAATTTCGCCAACACATCCTCTATGTCTTTCGTTTCTATTGAACCAGACTTATCTTTCAAAGAGTTCAGTATGCTACTCAAAGTCAAATCCGTAAGCGCACCGACATTGCCCGTCAAAAGGTACCCCATGCCAAACTTGACACCTTTGCCTATCAGTTTCTTGAAATCAATTTTCTTGATTAAATCCTTCGCTTTATTTGCCACTTCCGGACCAAATCGATGTGCATCATCCAGCTTGTCAAGTATAGTTCCGCAGAGAGATGTCTTTGTATCTTCATAGCCCTCAAAAAGCCAACCATTAAACTCTATGCAAAGCGTTTTCGGGGTATCGTCTTCTTTCTTCTTTTTCGTTTTTGAGAGTCCTTCTATCCTATCCCGTGCAAGTTTCATTAGACTGGACTTGCCACTGCCCCAGTCACCATATAAACCGATAGTTGAAGGTGTCAACTCTCGGTTCATTGCAATCTCAACTATCAGGTCAACTATATACCCGAAATTAAGATAATCAATGTTTGTTTCTTTATCTGGCCACATGATTATATTATCATTCTTTGAAGTCCGTGGTCGGCTACTCCTCCTACTTCGTAATCTCTCTGATTATATCAAACAACTTATACATCTGCGTGTATGACTTGTACACCTCCGGCTCTGTCGCGTGCAACTTATCAAGTTCGCGCGATAGCTCGACAGCCCGCGCCATATCACCCTTTTCCTTCAGTTCACGGTAGATATGAGTCTTGTTGAAGAAAGCCTCCGTCTTCTCGTAGTTGGGAATGTGTTTCTTCAGTTCCTGCGCCACGGTATCATAGTCCGCATATTCTTTGCTCGATGGACCTGGCATATAATGCATCAGGAACCAGTATTCCGTACAGGGACTCGACTCCACAAAGATAATCTTAGGATTATCCTTCTTCAACGAACGGTAATGCGCCATCTTGTCGTGGTTACCTTCAATCACATCCATATCTATCAGGCACAACACATAATCATATCCTGCGGTCACTCGTTCTTTTGCCAGATTTACAATGTCATCAATGTCCGAATGCTTTGGGATACCGGGCACCAGACTGAACCTGTAGCGTTCAGTTGTGCGCATATCATCCACATATCTATACTCCGTCAGTCCTTCACCAATGATTGCGATGCTCTTCCGCACTCTTCTATTCCCCTTTCTCATGCTCATAGTATTCATCCATATCCATATAAATACTGTCCAGAAAAGGCAGATTCACAAGCTTTTCCTGCCTATAAGCATTATAAACCGATAGCGTCTTGTGCAGACCAAGGGAGGAAAGCCTTATCAGTTGCGTTTCTCCGCAATCATTCTTGTCTGTAAACCAAATAACATCCCTTCGGATATAATCCTCATCCAGCAGATTGATGTCATGTGTAGAGATAATCAACTGTGCGCTTCGCTTGCTATTCACCAGAAACACCTTGATAAAGTAAGAGAGTAACTCATAGTGAATACTTGACTCTATCTCGTCAATCGGAAGAATGACTCGGTGAACCAATAGGTCATAAAGGATCGTAGCAAGCCCCATGTATCTCTTGGTCCCTCGCGACTCCAGTTCCTCGTCAAGTTCTTTATCCCCGTTACTGGTATGATGCACAAAGAACATTTCGTCCGAATGCAAAGTGCCTTTTTTAAGGATCTCTTCCTTTGCTTTTTCCGGCATACCCGATGTATTCTTAATCACCAGTTCCATCTCAGGGGTAATGCTCACTTCCTCTTCATGGATAGCAATATCTGAGATGTTGAAATCAGATGCTTTCAAGAAATGAAGGATGAATCTTTTTAGCCGCCCATCTCTATCTCTAGTTATACGGCGTTTGGTAAAACCCATCAGACTGCTCTGTGGATACATAATAGGAGCAATCCTTTGGGAGAAGAAATCATATACCAGATTCAACCTGGATTTCTCAACATTTGACTTTCCAAATGCAGCAATAACTGTACGTTTATTAAATGTATTACCCTCAATAGCCTCTCTGCTTTTCTTTACCAATCCCACTTTGCCGCCAAAAACGATGTCTGTTGCATCCTTTTCAGGATTATACGTGCGCTTGTACAATAAAGTTGGCTGAACAGACGAATAAACCTGAAGTGTCTCCTCATAAATAACCTTGTTATCCAACACTAGATTAAGCTTATACTTCTCCCGGTTCAGATAGAAAGACATTTCAAACTGCGTCCGTTCCTTGTCCGACACATCATCAAGCAAGAAAGGCACAACTCCAATCTCGTCGCCTTTGTTCAAACCATCATTAACCATGAACTGAGAAAAGAAATCGAGTGCTTTCAAGATGTTTGTCTTACCTGAAGCATTAGACCCATAGATAAAGCCTATCTTCAAAAGCGAGACACCGTCAGCCACCTCTTCGGTATAGATATCACGAGAAGTATCATCATTCGTCGGGATAAAGCTCAGCGTCTGCTCATCCCTCAACGAATAGAAATTCCTGATTTTGAATTCCGCTATCATAATTGTTCAATATTAAACGACAGTTCAAAGATACAACATTTTTTCAAACCAACGATTTTATTTTTAATATTCGTTCAAATTTCACAAAGTATTAATATAAATTCTGCCAATTTGTCATTTTCCTATCTTCTGGCAGCGTATTTGCCGTAGAGAAGAATAAAGGGATAGTCCGAATCCCTTGTCTAACCCGAGAACCTTGGACAAGTTCTCACAGGGCCTTAAAAGGAGCAGGCGTTAAGCAACCAAACCAATGGCAAAAAAGGATACTTACAAGTATGAACTGCACAATGGCCATAAGACGGTTTACGTGGGCACTACAAAAGACCCAGAACGTCGTGAAGCGGAGCATCGAGCAGATGGTAAGGATTTCACCAATATGACCATTATTGGGCGTCTCTCAACACCAGAGGGAGCGGGCAGGTGGGAGGAAGAGCGAATCGACACTTACAAGCGCAATCATGGAGGTGACAGGCCTAAGTACAATCGGAATGATTCCGGCAAGTAATCATTCTCTCACCTAATTCGGAGTGCTGCGACAACGGCACTCCTTTTTTTTATCTTCCCTGTGTCATTACATCTCCCTAACCTCAATCGTAATCCAACACCACACCACCACCTCCAAACGTCTAATCAGAAGATTAAAGTCAATGTCAATGCTACAGCTCCAACATCCTTGTCAATGCCAATCCCTCACATCCGACACCAATCCGAAACCGCCCCACTCCACTCTGCCATTTCGCGACCAAAACCGTACCGGCAAAACGTTTTAAGCGGTACAAACCACATCAAAATGCACATTTTGCACCAACCAAATCGTTTTATCGGTACGAAATAGCAAACTCAAGACATCCAACCCCTTTGCCAAAAAAATACAAAAGTCAATGTTATCCCCCCCAGTCACACAATCGCACAACACTAAATCTCTAATACACCTCCCACCAAAAAAAACGGAGCCATCAAGGCCCCGCCTATCCTAACATAAAACACTACCGAACAATCGCCTCCTTGATGCACTCCACAATATACCGAACATCCTCATCCGTCACATAAGGACCTGCAGGCAAGCAGAAACCGACCTTGAACAAGTCCTCCTCCACACCATTTGTATAGACAGGAGCACCCGCATACACAGGCTGCTTGTGCATCGGCTTCCAAACCGGACGGCACTCGATCTTCTTGGCAAGCATAAACACGCGCAGAGCCTCCACATTCTCATTAGGCTGACAATCCGTCGTAGCGCAATCCACCGCATGGATTACACCTGCTGCACCACCTACAGCCGTCTTGAAGATCTCCTCGAAATCCTCCTCTAACTGCTCCAACTATCTCTGCAACCTACCTCCACAAAGGTTCTTATCAATGCCAGCAAAAAAATTCACCAATTATCTGACAGAGATAAATAGATAAAACTATGCTTTGTTGAAATCATAATACTTTTAACAGCCGCGCGATGAGAAAAAGAATTTTGCCCGCAGTGTATTCAACAATGAGGAGCTGAAACCGGCAAGATTCCATAATCATGAAGAAAAGAAATAATTCGATTTATCATCGCCTCACAGCCTCCTTCAAAAGGCTCACAACCAAGGCTTTGTACATCTATGCAAACCACAGTCAGAAGATCTATCGTCTCTTGAAATCATCAAAACTCATCTACGATTTTTTCAAACTTTGGAACCCTCACTGGCCAGATCTCCCAGATCTGCCATAGCCCCATCTCTTCTTCCAAGACTCCTCCAGTAATGTCAATGATGCATCTGCTTATCGTACAGCAATCGTACATTCTCACATAAGCACATGCAAGGCTGCCAATGTTGCCCCGAACATGGATGGAGGATATCCCGGGAAAGAGCCCATACTAACAGCGGAATCTGGCAGAACTCCTGCCCTACAACCGAAAAAAATAAATGAGTAGGTCCTTCTCGTGACCGACTCGGCCCAACTCGTATCGATTCGGTCCTAAATGCTCGATTTGTGCAATACGGGTGTCACGCCCGGCAATACCGCTTTCTCTATGACAAACTCTGTAACCTCGCATTGTATAGTCTCAATGCCAAGAAATTTTGCTTGGCAGACGCGATGATTGCCGCCGCCGTGGATGAAATAGATAGGGATTGTCGTTTAATGTTTTCAATATGAGCGAAGCAGCGACCAATCCCTTCAATTTCTGCATCCGACTCATCAAAATCTCAATTTCATATCTATTTCCGGTCGTTTCGGTCGTATTTTTTGTCTGTTTTTCATGACGAGGATACATTCCCCCACACACAAATTCCTCATTGATTTACGCTCCCGTACGATATCCACCAAGTCATTCCGCTGATACCCGTTCACATTGGAATTGATTTCAGATATAATTTCGAGGAACTAGTATTTAATTTTTAGACTCTTACCTTTGTTATGAGCAGTTTCACATAAGACATAAGACTCAATGTGAAAAAATAACAAAAAAAATAATAACTTTGACAAAATTAAAACGACCACATCGGAAGTTGTACACTTGAGAATGCTCCAGAAGGTACTTTTATGAGATATAGTAATTTCAGACTTTAATCCAGAAAATGTGTTATAAAAGTGTCTGCCCAACCTCGGCAAATATCAGTCAATTGACTTGGCGAGACAGATTGCAGGATTGTCATCATGCATGGTTTAATACAACAGCCTCAGATATGAGAAGCTGTTTTAATCATATGAAACCATCGGAGGTTTTTTACCGAACTGATTGGTGAAACAGTTGAACTTTCAGCTGCCCAGCGAATCTGGGGACTGATCGTAGAAGTCATCAACGTTATCGCAGAGTTCACCTCATGTGATCCGTTTGAGTTAATCCAAAATGTAATCAATAAAAACAATCAAATCATTGCAGTGAAAGAGGCGTTTGAGCGGCTTGACACCGCCGAGAATGCGGCATGAATCACTTGCGGAACTTGAGTAATACAATAATAGGTGATATGAACGTGGAATTTTTAGATTGCCTCTTCTTGGAGTACGGATATGATGTAAAAGAGAAAAACACATCATATAGAGTATATTTACTAAATCAAGGTATGTATCATGGAGCTGAAATCCAAATAATGGATGATGATCTTGATGCAGTTCCAATACTTGAGCGCTACTCTAAATTGGGATATCATGCAAAACAACAACGGTTTAAATCTATCGAACAGGCGGAAAGTTATTTGTTTAAGGGATTCTTTAATACACAAACTACCGCAAATGATATAAATAGAAGGTATGCGGAATTTGCAGCTAATCAAGTAAAACATTATGGTAATTCTGGAATAAAGTACCAATATATCAGTATGCCATATTCTCTATGTGGTGAAAGCGCAGAAGATACGATTAATGGAACTTCAGATATTATCTCTGCAATTAAAGAAGCAATCAATAGAAAAGGAGCACATCTTGTAATTGTAGAGGCAGCTGCTGGATTTGGTAAAACATGTACTGCTTACGAGGTTTATAAATCATTTTTAGATAGTAGCGATTATCAAAAACCCATTTTCACGGAATTATCCAGGAATAGAGATGCGAAGCAGTTTAAGTATATTCTTTGGTCTGAAATTGACAAAGAAAAAGATACAACAGCTAAACAAGAATTAGTCGTTTACAATATAAAAAAAGGAAGAATACCTCTTATTATTGACGGATTTGACGAATTGCTGTCCAAGAACATAGATAATGGGAAAGTCGGACAATTGAATGAGTTCGAGCAAGTCGAAACAATGCTTTCAACTATAGGAGATTTGCTGACCGACGACGCGAAAATTATTCTGACCTCTAGAAAAACAGCAATATTTGCAGGTGCAGAATTCGGTGATTGGATTGATTCTTACAATGGAAATTTTGATGTTGTCAGATTTCAACTAGAGAAGCCTAATATTAAACAATGGCTCTCAACAGAACGTTATGATGAAATCATTGGAAAAAATGTTCCTTTGGATAGTATTTCTAATCCCGTTTTATTAACTTATTTACGAAACATAAGTAAAAAAGATTTTAGTGATTTGTTAGTTTGTCCAGAAAGGATTACGGATAAATATTTTGAATATTTATTGAACAGGGAAAAAGAAAGACAAAATCTTATTATACCATGGGAACATCAAATGCTGATATTTGAAAATTTAGCCAAATCTTTTGTTTGTTTTGATATTACTGGTGAAAATAGAAGTTTTGTCAAAGAACTTATTATTGACTATAATAGGTCTCGTCTTTTGTATTATAAGGACTTAACACCGACAAAACAAACTTTGGATGAACTTGCTGATACACTTACAAATCATGCATTATTAGACAGAATCGGGAATAAAGATTTTATAACATTTATCAATGAATTTATTTTTGGATACTTGATTGGAAAATCAATACTGAAAGAGTCAAATACATTTTTACAAACACTTAACCCGATACCTGAGCATCTAATCGAATTGGCAGTTTACGCGTACAAATATTCTTCCAATGAAGATAAATTGAAATTATGGAATAAATTTTCTGCAATAAAGAATAAAATGTCTTTGTATTTGGATATTACTACAGACTGTATTCTTTTGAAAAAAATAAAAGGCAACTATAAATACACTGGATTGAATTCTTTTCATTTCGAAGATATTAGTATCTTTAGTGAAGAGTGCGTTTTTGTTGAAACTTCATTTGTAGATTCTGTATTCGAAAGATGCACCTTTGATATAAACGCATTTCATAATGTAACTTTTACTGGATGCAAATTTATTAATTGTAATGTGAGAACTAATTCTTCTACATCCAACAATATCCACTGTTATGGCTGCGATGACTACAACTCAGGTTTCATCTCTTCCTTGATAGAGGTCATACCTTCATCCGTTTTACAAAGACAAGATAATATTAATTTGGAAATTGAGATACTTGGAAAGTATTTTAAAGTGGATGGAAAATCTCCAAAGATGAGGTATATCTCTACTCTTAGAAGAGAATTTGGAGATCATGATTTAGATGTCATTTTTGCGACATTTGATTTGTTAAGAAAAAAAGGTATGATTTTGATTGATGGAAATAATTCACACATTTCAAGATCGGGTATTGCCTATTATCATAAGAACATACAACAATGATTGCAGGAAATAAAGTTTTGAGGGATATTGTTACAGACCTAGAGTCTGTTTTGAATAAATGTGGTATAATGTACCATGTATTTTATCGTACCAAGTCCACAATGTCTATTAAAAATAAACTTGAAAAAAAAGCAGAGGAGTATCTTAGACAAAACAAGAAAATGCAGGATTTGTTGGCTCTTCGTATCACTTTATATTTTACAGATGATGTAGAAATTGTTCACAATTACCTGCGTAGCCAGTCCGATTTTGACAGTGAATCTGTTGATGAAGCGGAGGTCGACAGATTCTGTCCTAAAAGGCTCAATTTAGTTATGCGTGTTCCAGATAAACTTCAACAAGATATGAATGCTGCTAGAAAAGAGTCCGGCTATGAAGCTTTCATTGATAACACATACGAAGTCCAAATCAGAACTATTTTATCAGAAGGTTGGCACGAAGTTGAGCATGATTTACGTTATAAATGCAAAGAAGATTGGGATGAATTTAAAGAAGAATCCAGACTTCTGAATGGAATTTATGCCACATTGGAAAATAGCGAATGGTCCATGCTGACATTATTCGATAGACTGTCACATTCTCAGTATAAAAATAAAGCATGGAATAGCATGCTACGTAATAAGATGAGAGTTCGCTTTACCGATAACGGTTTATCAGAAGAGCTGTGCAATTATTTGTCAGATAATAATGATACTGCAAAATCATTGTATCGTGCAAACAGAACAAAAATATTAAAGTTAGTAATGGAAAAAAACTTTTCATATCCCCTCACTTATGATACCGTACTACATCTTATCAATCATATTGATGTAAAGGATAAAAAATTGGCGACTTTTGAGGATAAAATTCTGAAACAAGATATGGATATAATGTTTGGTGAATTATAACATAAGCCTCCGGTGACGCCCGTATTGCACAAATCGAACTTTTAGCACCGACTCGGTACGAGTTGGTGCTATTCGTTGACTATTGGTGACGAGTTTGGCCGAGTCGGTCCCGAGAAGGCCCTATTCATTTATATTTTTCCAATTGAAGGGCAGTAGTTCTGCCAGATCCCGCCGGTCGCGCTGGTAGTATGGGATCTTTCTTAGCACGTCCTCCATCCAGATTCGTGGGGCAACATCGACAGCCTTGCAGGTGCTTATGAGCGAATATACGATTACTACACGATACGCAGATGCGTCATTGCCACAGAATAGATAATTTTTCCTACCTAAAGCCAGCGGCCTGATGGCATTCTCAATGAGATTATTGTCAATGTTGATGCGCCCGTCGTTCACATAGCGTGACAGCTTGGGCAGCAGGGAGTACGTGTATTCAATCGCGTCACCCATCTTGCTGTTTGGAAGGACCTTCAGATATGTTTCTTTGTAAGCCTCCGGTGACGCCCGTATTGCACAAATCGGACTTTTAGCACCGACTCGG
>ERZ1026852.1192-NODE-1192-length-14324-cov-18.668442_pt1 | contig 14324 bp, 11 predicted proteins | sample MGYA00380156_ERZ1026852 | MGnify/ENA primary metagenome ERZ1026852 (study PRJEB33269, sample SAMEA4719792) | human gut metagenome | biome: human-associated habitat; feature: organic feature; material: feces | place: Cameroon | collected 2013-10 ...
CGGGTACAAAGACCAAGCTTGCTTCTTCGTTGCTTATCATGACGATAGTGGGTGGTGCGGTTGCTCCAGTAATCATGGGGTATATTGCGGATACTACGGGGAGCATGGCGATTGCATTTCTTATACCGTTGGTATGTTATGGGGTGATTGGAGGGTATGCGCTTTTGAAACCCTCCTTCTCCCTTTAGCAAAAGGATTTTTTTCGAAAACCTACCCGTCCTTCCTTACCCTTAAGGAAGGCTCCACCTTTCTCACCAAGCCTCTCTTCCCTCAGGGACGAGAGGATGTAACCGCCCTCCGGTGCTCAGAACCGCTACGCTCTAAGGTTGGCGGACCATCAAAGGTCTCGCCAGGTTGTGCGGGCTGGGACCGCCTGGGGATGACTGGTTATAGTTTATATCCAGGTAATTTGCTGATAACTTGCAGATTTCTTGTTAATTTCTTGGTGGTTTCGAGGAAAAAGTGTATATTTGCTGCAAAAAAAAAATATGTATTATATTTGGTTCGATGAAAGTGATAAAGAGGGGGCGTATTACTCCAATTTCTATGGCGGCATTCTCGTAGATTCTAAAAACTACGAGAATGTGTTGGCTATGTCTAAAACTTTTGTTGAAGAGTTAGGTATAACGGAGGAAATCAAATGGCAAAAAGTAAATGAATATTGGTATGCGAAGTATTTGACTCTGGTTGATTTCATCTTTGATTTGTTGGCTCAAGGTTATATCAAAATACGAATTTTTTTTCGTAATAACCAGTATACGGCTCCCTATTTAACAAGAGAACAAAGACATAAGGCTTATCCTTTGTTATACTATCAATTTATCAAGCATGCTTTTGGTTTCCAATATTCTAATCCTGAGAACAAACCTCAGTACTTAAAAATAATGTTGGATGATATTCCTTTGAAGGGTGAGGATAAGAAGGAGTTTAAGAACTTTATCTATGGACTCAACTATGATAAGGGATTTCAAAAGGCTAATATACATATTCGTGAGTCTGATATTTGTGAAATTGATTCTTCAGAACATCTTATGTTGCAATTTATGGACTTAATCTTGGGATCGATTTGCTTTCGTCTCAATAATAAGCATAAAATCAAGGATGGTACTACCAATCGCAGAGGTAAAAGAACTATTATCAAGGAAAAGCTTTATAAATATATTAATTCCAAGATACGGGAATTGCATCCAGGATTTAATATTGGGGAAAGTACTGGCATCAGCCAAATTGAGGAAAGATGGACTTTGCCATACAGCCATTGGAGCTTCAAACCAAGTAATTATGTCCGTGATACTTCGAAAGCAAAAAAATAACTCCTGCGTATCTACACGAGTGAGCTACGACACACGTAGCCTTTCAATACGTCAAGAGTTATTTTTCTACTGCAAAGATAATACAAATATTTATATGTTGCAAATATTCAACTTGATTTTGGGGTAAGTTTAATCAAGATTAACAAAAATCCCTATCTATTAATGTATTTGCATAGTTTTTTGAAGGGAGTTCAAAAAAGTTTTTAAACATAAGTAGATTCGTAAGCGTCCGAATTCTGGGCCACTATGAATTTGGCACTTTGAAAAATAGTTGATACCTTTGCAGTGGTTAAATTTAAAATCACAGCAATATGGAATTGACCGATTATGTAAAGGAGTTCCGTGCTCTTCAGAAAACCGGAAAGATTGGAGTGGCAGATTTCTGCCGTGAGAGAATGTTGGATTATTATGAGATGGTCGAAGCCTTGAAAAAGGGCAAGTTCCTTTCTGAACTTCCTGCAGAGGAAGTTCAAGCAGCTGAGTTAGAAATTACGGATTTGCCTTGTGATAAACCATCGTCTGATGTAAGCTCATTCATTAAGGAAGTCTCTATTCAGACTCCAACAGATTTGAAAGTTCGTATCCAAGGTATAAAAGCGACAGATTTGATAACTGTTGTTAGCCACCTTATGACAATTCGACCATGTTGAGTCTGACAGGAGGAATGAAGTACATGTATTGTGAATGCAATGTAAGCTTCCATTATAAATGGGATGGCTTGGAGAGCTACATTAAATATGTACTGAATGAAGATCCGCGATCTGGCAAGGTGTTTATTTTCATGCACAAGAGCCGTCGCCAACTTCGAGTGTTTTACTACGAACGTAATGGTTACGTGTAGTCAGAGAAGAAGCTTGACAAGGAATGCAAGTTCATTAAGCCAATCTTTGATACCCAAAAACAGAAGTATAATAGTAAACCACCAATACAGCGTAAGGTGGGGTAAATGAAAAATATTATCTTTGCAACCGTTTTAAAATTCACATAAAATGGAAAGCAAAGAATATTTTGAAAAGGTGATGCAGGACTACAACCAGAACCGAAAGGGACGTAGCCTGTGTAAGTATTGCAAAGATGAAGCAGTAGATCATGACTGGCTCATCCTGTACAAGAAGAACTATCGTCTTTTACTCCAAGAACTATCGCAAGGTAAAAATCTTGCACTATGATATAAATGGATGGATACTCTGCTTGAAATGGTTTACGGATGCTAAGTCCCTTAAGCCGGAGTTTGAGAAATGTAAAATAACCCATGAGTTGTCAAAGCAAACTTTGATACTTCTCATGTCAACGTTAATTCAGATAAAAATAAAGATATGAATGTACAAGATGAAATAGCTGCACTGGAGTCTGAGATAGCAGACACCTATGCTCGTATAGACAAGGTTAATGCTGAAGTAGAAGCCATTAAGCGAAATATGATAGAGATTAGAAACCGTGTTTCCAAAATTGAAGAAGATGCGCAAAAGCAGATTTCTGACCCAAACTTCCCTGAGGCGGAGAAACAGCGAATCCTTGCGAAAATGCGAGCTCTTAAGAGTATGTAATAGTAGAGGGAAACTAATTGAAGAATGTGTGCTGATCATGCAGAGCAAATGCTGGGAGAGACACACAAGGTTCTTGAGGAGAGCAACTCCTTTCGGACTGCCGAATTGACATGCACTATATAGCCATAGGGAGATGTTTCAGACATATCGCTATGGGAATACGCAATTAGGATATCCATACTCGCATACTTTGTGGCGAGGAGGTTGATGCCTCGTTCCTGCCATGTGACTATGTTCGCCATTTTGAAGATGGTACGGATGCGGAGGTAACGAAGACATCCCAAGCCGTCGCTTGATGGTTAGATTTTAGAAAATCAAAACTTTATTCAAAATACTGGTACGGCTAACCCGCTGATAAATAGTGGGGACGCTGTATTGGTGGTTTACCTTTCGAGTTGTGTTAAGGGTAAGTTGATATTATTAAAGGCTAATATGCCTTATCTGTATGCTTATTTACTTACGGATGAACAATATCAAGAATATCTGAAATGTGAACCTATGGGTATGCATTTTCCCCAAAAAACTCCTATTGGTTTAAATGCCCCTTGCGATGGAACGTTATGGCTTGTAGTCGATAATGATGGGGCAGAAATTGATAATGTGAAGTGTAAATTTAGTCGTTTCGCACCTGATGTATCAAAGTCTGATGCTATAGGTTTGAGACGTTATACTTCAGAAACGTATGTGATTAATGCCGATGATACCCTAACTGAGGGAAGTATGATTCAATATTGGAAGGAATATCATGATTCAAAATCGCAGTTAGATTTGTCTAAACATACATTTGTTTGTCCGTCATGCGGCAAAGAGGTATCAGTTGCTAGAGCTCATGGTGCACATGTGCGTACATGTGAGGATCCATCGACTCTTTACATCACTCCTACTTGTGATTCTTGCAATACAAGCAAAGTAAAGAGATATTTTAAAGTGAAGAACGTGGATTTGGTGGAAGCTCCAAAAAATCGATAATAATTAGTATGCAAACAGTCTTGGATTTATCTTTTACGAAAGCTAGACAGTATTTTCTGGAATCAGAAAATTATTGTAACATGAGTTTGCCGAAATATATAGAATTTGGTGATATTCTGTCTTTTGTTCAAAAACAAGTCAAAAACAAAGAATTGGAAGACATATTGGCAAAACCCAAAGTTATGCCTTCTAGTTTTGAAGGCGTAAACTATAAAATTTTGAAGAAAAAGGATGCTATGTATTCTTATCGTTCTATGCAATTGGCGAATCCTTTTCTTTATTATTTGTTGGTTAAAAAAATGACAACAGAGAGTGCATGGAATGAAATATTAACTCGCTTTAAAAAAATCTCCGTTCCACAAATAGAAGTTGCTGGTATTCCAAAAGTAAAATCAGAATCCGACAAATCGCATCAAGCTGCCGCTGTATCTTTTTGGTGGGAAGGAATGGAACAAAGAAGCTTAGAATTGGCTTTACAATATCGATATATGTTGGTAACAGATATTACTAATTGCTATCCTTCAATGTACACTCATTCTATTGCATGGGCGATGATGGGTAAGAATAAGGCTAAGCTTAAAAAAGGAAAACATGGACTTTTAGGGAATGTAATCGATGCGTATATTCAGGGAATGCAAAATGGACAGACAAATGGAATTCCTCAGGGAAGTACGTTATTTGACTTTATTGCTGAAATGATATTGGGCTATGCAGATAAAATTCTTAGCTTGAGAATTAGAAGAGAGAAAATAGAAGATTATAAGATTCTTCGATATAGAGATGATTATCGTATATTTGCTAATTCTAAGGAACAAGTTGAACGTATAGCTTTTTTGCTTCATGATGTCTTAGGTGAATTTAATCTACAGCTAAATTCAAAGAAGACAAAATTTTCAGAGGATATTATTACAGATTCTATCAAACCAGATAAAATAGGTTATTTATCAGCATCTCCGTTTTATCATAAAAGCCGACACCGTGTATTGACTTTGGCTTCATGCTTACAGCAAGAAGCACTCTATATACAACAGTTCGGAAAACATTATCCTGACTCAGGAACATTAGTAAAGTTGCTGAATTCGTTTGCAAAAAGAATGGTGAAAAAGTTCACAGAGCAGGAGAATGCTTTGGTCTTGATTTCTATCTTCACCGATATTGCATTGGAAAGTCCCAAAACATATCGGAATGTTTTGCAAATAATCAGCTTCTTATTGGATAAATTCTCAACTACAGATGAATGCGAAAAGATAGTAGAGTTTATTTATAAGAAGTTTCAGAGACTAACTAATATTGGCGAATTGCAAATATGGTTACAGAGAATCACTTTTAAGTTGCCTCATCCGATTGAGTATTCGGAAAAAATATGTAAAATCGTAGCTAATATTCCAGACGTACATCTTTGGAATAATGAATGGGTGAAAGCAAGTTTTAAGGCTGGTTTTCCGGAAACCAGTATTTGTAATGATGAGTTGAGGGACGAGTTAACTCCGATAATCGATATAGAAGAGGTTTCTCTCTTTGATGAATATGTATAAAAAGAATATATAAATCTTTATGTGATATGAATGAATTTATTTCAAATTCCCCACATGGTAAAGATTTCTTTGAGGGAAAATCACAGCAGTTAGTTGTCAAGGCTATATATGAGTCTATTAATAATGTGAAGAATCTGCCTCATATTATTGGACTAGAAGGTGACAGGGGTTCAGGTAAGTCAAATGTAATCAAGCAACTTTCTGATATATCAGGTTTTGATAGGAGTTACTATTTCTTTACGTATGATGCTTGGGGGCATCAAGAAGACTTGCAACGTAGATCTATCCTAGAAGTACTTACAACTGAACTCATCAAGAAAGAGTTCTTAGTAGGTAAAGGTAAAGTTAGGCTTCGCAATGGAGATGAAAAAGAAGATAGCTGGAATTCACTACTTAGTTTGTTTAATAGATTGGGATAAGTTGTATGATTTTCTTTAATAATCAACACGTAGAAATGAAGTTTTTGAATCTATCTGCCATAAAGAAATCTTATAATGCTTGTAAGAAGAATTTTTTTAAGTTTCTTACACAAGCAGAAAACATACTGCCATATTATTATAGTTTAATAGCTTGTGTGATATTCTTGTGGCTTGCGGAATCATATATAACAAGTGCTCAGGGTATATTGAATGCTTGGTGTGTTTGTGATTTGAATAAAACGGCATTTGGATGGATTGTCTTCTTCTCTGTAAGTTTGTATATTGGAGTATCCATATGGAAATATGTAAGGAGAGGACTTTATGTATCACATCGGTATCTGTGTTGGTGGAGTATAGGACTAACATATTACCTGTATTATAGACTATTATCCTCTCATTTTCTTTTTTGGGGTATCAATGTCTTAGGCATGAATATAGCATATTTGGATTTGCTTGTTCCTGCATCTTTGACTCTTGTTATTTTGAAAATTCTTAATTCAGTTAAGGAAACTGAACGATCTTCTGGCGGTAACATACTGAGCGATGAACCTATAAGTGACATAGAATTCGATTTGTTTGGCTACAAGGATATTGTAAAGTATCTAAAAGGAGATTTAGAATCTGTCAATGTGACAGAACATGCTTTTAGTGTTGGTATTACGGGAGAATGGGGAACAGGAAAGAGTTCTTTTCTTAATATATTTGAGAAGTCAATAGATGATTCTAATAGTATCGTAGTGCGTTTTTATCCGCGTAGCTCCACTAAGCCTGATAATATACAAGATGATTTCTTCGATGTATTTTCTGAAGCCATAAGAAAATACCATACAAGCATATCTGGTACAATAACGAGATATATTCGAGCTTTAAAGTTAGTAGAAGGTGAAGGACTATTTAATAGGCTTACTGATGTTTTCGAGTCTTTTAATGTCGAAGATGAAAGAAACCGAATCTGTGAGGCTATTTCTAAAATTGGCAGAACAATATATGTCATTATAGAAGACCTCGATCGTTTGTCTGGAATAGAATTGCTTGAAGTGTTGAAATTGATAGATCGAAATGGTGCTTTCTGCAATGTTATCTATATGTCCGCTTATGACAAACAATATGTCAATAGTGTGTTGAAACAAACTTTAGGTCATCAGATTGATGGTGATTTTACAGACAAATATTTTTGTTATGAACTTCCGTTACCTGTTCAAAAAACTTGGGTCATCAAAAGCTATATAGCCAAATATCTTCGGGAACATACCCTATCCATTTCGAATGATATGACTTATAGCAAAGAACTTGCTGGAGAATGGGAAAAAGTTGGAAGTATGGTAGTAATGACATTGGGAACTATCAGACATGTAAAAAGGTTTATTAATCTGTTCATGTCTCGGTATGTTCATGTTATGGATGACGTTAATGTGGGCGATTTTCTCTTGCTGACTTTAATCAGATATTCAAACATCACAATCTATAATGCTATTGTAAATTGTCAATTTGTGCGAAGAGGCGGTTTCATGAGTGGAAGTGAGACCACCATGTATCTTGTTCAAGGCTATGAGAAAGTGCTCGAAGAATTAGGTGCAAATGAAAATGCCATTACTATAGTTAAAGAATTGTTCCCTATACAAGACGGAAGTCGAAGCGAAGAGAATGGTTATAAACGTTTGAGAAGAGCAGCTTCTTTTGACCTTTACTTTTATGATAGGTATAGCTATAAAATCTATTATAAGGATATAGCACCAATCTTTGAAGAAAAAGATGATGATAGTGCTTTAGCTTATTTTGGCGAGCTAATGAGTCAAAAGACTAATTGGAGTATGGTTGAAGAATATCTTCGCTATAGAGGTTTGGATTGGATTACTAACGGAGGCTTATTGAGAAGGTATATTAAACTCATCATTCTTGCTTATCATAAAACAGATAGAAATCTTAATTATTATGCTTCTTTTGTTAGGCTTTTCTTCAAATATTCAGAAGAGGAGTTTGTAAAACTCAAAGCGGTGGAAAATTCGGAACAGTATTCTGAGTTGCTATATGATTGCCTTGATGAAATGACAAAGACTTGCCATGTATCTATAGGTGCAATGCTTATCAGTATTCTTGATGGGTTTAGAAAGAACACAGAGAAACCAAGCGAATGTGTTTTGAAAGATAATCAATATACAGATTTGGCCTTGAAAGCATTGAAGGCTTACACAGAACAGACAAATATAGTAATAGACCCATTTATTTCCATGCAATTGTCTGTGATACATCCTATTGGAGAACAAGGAATTTTGGAAAAATCGAGTAAGTTTATTACAGATAAAATTAATGCCAATATCAAGGCTTATGCATCTTCCATGTTTACATCTACCATTAGAAGTACTGGTAAGGAATTCTCATTGATATTATCATTGCGAGAGCCGGAAATGTTAAGCCAGATTTTTTCCGATTGGAATACAAAATTCCCTAAGTGGATAAAGAAACTGCCAACAAAAGACATGCAATATGTTTTCAATGAGTTGTTTGAAGCTCATAAGCGATATGAAAATGTAGTTGTCAAGGCTTTAGAAAACACTTATGCCCATAATGATTACGCTGGTTTTAAAAGAGCCATTGAGAATAACAAAAAGCAAGAACGGGTAGCCAATAAAACAGAACAAGTGTTTGACTTTATTGCCAGGCATAATGAAGTTACAACTGCAAATATAGCAGAAGCCTTAGATATGCCGAAGACACATGTATTACGCATTGTAAAAAAATTAATGAAAGATAAACGAATAGAAGCTTTTGGTGCACCAAAACTTCGAAAATATAAACTGACAAAGGCATGAGAATAATTCATTTTTCTGATTTCCATCTGCAAGGAGGGAAAATCTTAATACTACATAAAATCAATGCTGAAAAGTTACTTGATGCGTTGAGAAAGGTCAACAAGCAAAAGAAAATAGACTTGGTTGTATTTGGTGGAGACTTGATAGACCGTGGCGGAGAATCATTTAGCTCCCCAACAGAAGGTTTCAAAACTTTTGAAGAAATTGTTCTGCTACCTATCAAGAGTGAACTCGGTCTTACTAACGAACATATTATCATTGTTCCAGGAAATCACGACAAAGATGTTTCCTTGTTGACGAAAGGTGCTGACAGTTTGATGAAATCCTTAGGTACGGAGACAAAGGTAATGAAATTCTTATTCTCTGACAATTCTGCAAATGAGAACATGAAAGGCATGTTGGCATATTATGCTTTTCGAGACGCTTTTTACAATGGAATTGCAGAGTATTCTAAATCTGAAACAGATTTTGCTTCCTGTCTAAAAAATCAAATTGAAGGAAAGAAAATCGGTATAGCAATGCTGAATACTGCTTGGGGATGTACCGCAAAATCAGGAGAAGAAGTACTGTTGGGAAATGCTCAAGTAATGGAAGCTTTAGATACTATAAAGGATTGCGACATCAAAATAGCAGTCATGCACCATGATATATCTGCTCTTATTGAGTATGATAGAAATGCGGTCAAACAACCAATCATGTCAAACTTTGATTTATTGCTTACTGGGCATATACATGGTGACGATTCTAATTATTTGGAAATCCCAAGTGGCGATTCTATCATCCGTTCTGGAGTAGCTGGTATCACAGTCAACAATAATGATGAGACCGATGAACAGTATAAGAATGGTTTCCATGTAATAGATATTAATGTTGACATGCCAACTGATGTCGCTATTGCCAAATATATTCAAAATAGTCAGTATGATTTTGAAGTTGATAAAGCATTTGGAGAAGATGGAACGTGGTGTCCAAACAAAAGGGTTGCCTTATTTGAATCCCTTGAAAATTGGATAAAAAGGAGTCATCAACCTTATACATATATGACAAATGAAAAGGTCGATTCATATATACAAGTACTGAAGAACCCATCCAACAAGATTGTTAAAATTGTCGCATTCTCTGGGTATGGAAAAACTAGAATGGTTTACGAAGCGTTCAAAAATTTAAATTTTTCCAAAAATTGCTATTATTGCAATGCCGTAAATGGGGATGTCGCAGTAATCTTGAAACAATTCAATGTACGTTGTCAAAAGATAACAGATGGCGAAGGATTGATAATTATAGATAATTGCAACAGTGAATTGCAATACAGAGTACTGCAAGATTATGATAATTTCAATTATGGGCATATTCGCCTTATCCTTACCTCCAATGCTGTAAATGAAAGAAATAGTGAGGCAAAAATCAAGGAAATCCGATTGGAAAGGGATATTTTAAGGAAAGAAGTAAACGAATATGTAGATGACCATATTCCTGAGGGAAATTCAATAATCAGAGAAAATATTAAGAATATTGCCGATGGCTTTCCAACAATGGCATTAAGTCTTGTGGATGAATTTCAATCTGAAAACAAAATAAATATTCATACCGTAGATACACTGATTGAGCGCATGGTATCACATGATACAGGACTTTCAGATGAGCAACAAACGGCATTGCAGGCATTGGCGCTTTTTCAGCCATTACCGTACAAGCAAGGAACGCAATCCCATCCTGTCTATAATAAGATTATAGAAAACTCGATTTTATTACCATTAGCATCTACAGATGCGAATTACCGTCATACAATAGTAAATACCACAATTGAAAAATGTAGGAATACATTTATAGAAGTTGGAATGGAAAATCTGAATGTTAGACCATACCCTTTAGCATTATGGTATGTGGACAAGTGGTTCGCAGGCTGTGGAAATCAACTTGATGATTTAATTGATTATGTTGAATCTTTGCCAGAAACAGAAGGTAGGACTTTAAAATCTTGCCTATGCAAAAGGATGGAAGCCGTGGATGATAGTCCTTACGCACAAAAAATTGTTGAAAGATGGGCGCAAGACCGTTCTTTTATCAATGAGAAAGTGATTCTTTCCGACATGGGTTCACGTCTCTTTCTCGCCATGTCGCATGTGAATCCTGTCGCTATTGCAAAAGGATTATATGATTTCTTTGAGAAAAAAGATGCTCAGTGGTTGCATGATAACATTACTGATTATATAAGACGAAATTATGTAAACACGCTTGAAAAACTTTGTTTTTCTAAAAGCAGTTTTGAATATGGTATTGTGCTCTTGGCAAAATTTGCTTTAGCAGAGAATGAGGAGTGGGGCAATAATGCCACTGGACAGTTTGTGCAAATTTTCAATATTCTTTTGCCAGGAACAGAAGTTGATTATGCTGAACGAGTTAATGCTTTGCGTATGTTACTGGCTAGTTCTGCTCAATATGAAGAACTAGTTATAAAGGCTGTTGATACGGCATTCAAAAACGGAAGTTTTAGTCGTATGAATGGGGCTGAGGAATTCGGCCTGAAAATAAAACAAGACTATTATCCCAAATCTTCTGATGAAATTAGGGAATATTGGTATGCTTGTCGTGACCTGTTGCTGCAAATACTGGAACAGAAAAAATATGTATCTAAAATTAGCAAAATTATAGAAACCCATTATTATACATGGACAAGCAATCCTTTACGATTTAATTGCATTATGCTTCCGCTAGTCAATAAGATTTTATATCTTAGACACAATAAATGGCTGGAATTATATGACAGTCTGTTTAGAATGTCATTGGATGCTGATTTTGACAAGGATTATCAAGGAACCAAGAAAGAGATTCTTTGCTTAATAGATAAGTTAAGACCTGATAGTTTTTCCAACAAACTTTACGAAGCATGGCTGAAAAGTCAAATGGATTTCAAATTATCAGAAGAAGAGATAGTACAAAGGCACATCGACTTGTATGGGCAAATAGCTGTGGAATTTGTTTCCGAAGATATCTATACGAATTACTTGGAAATAAAATCAATATTAGATTTGGATATTTACATAGATTCCTTCTTTTTCAAGAAAATGTCTGAAATGATGGATACTGAATCGATGACTATTTTATTCAACAAAATTCTAGAATATGTTATTGAAAACAATGGAGAATGTGAAAAAAGTAGATTAAGCCAATTTGTCACAGAACTGTCGGATAGAATAGAGAATACTGAATTCTTGGAGAAAAATATACTCTATGCATTATGAAAAACTTTATGTCGAATTATTATCTAAGAAAGAAGATGATAGGCTGACCATATTACATCATTTTGAAAATATGGCGGAGAAGGAACAGTTATCTATAGACTTCTTTCCAATTTATTTGAATAGTCTGAGATTTATGAATTCCCAACAGGCAGTTTCGTTGTTGCCGTGGTTAAATGACAATTTACAAAATCATGTGGATGAAGTATATTCCTTTATGCAACGATACAGATATGTAATCTATCCTTTAATGGAAAAGGATGAACATATCATGAATATAATGAAAAGTTTACTTCTGAAATATCCCTTAAAGCAAGAGACTAAGTTTGATGGTTATTGGTATTCACATACTGTTATGACAATTTTAGAGAGTCGGCATGATGAGAACTTTGCTCAGCAGATAAATTTAAAATTCATGGAAGAAAAAGACAGTATGTTAGATAGTAAGTATGTTAATACAATATATAAAATATTATTATCTAAAGAATACATTGATTGTATTTGGAATGAATTCTCTCGTGCTCTCTATAAAGAGGAATATTTCATCTTCTATATGAACGTTCGCTATGACATAGGTTCTGGATTCGGTTTTGGAAATGGATATATGTTCAATGATAATGATGAGAAAATTAAGAACCTATGTATTCAACATCCAGATAAAGTTCCACATAGAATTGCGGAATTGGCTCCGTGCTTTGAATATGCTGGAGAGGGAGAAAATAGAACTGTTGTAGGCTTCAGTCAAATAATCATGTGGTTGATAGATAACTTTGGAGAAGATAAAATGGTCTTGCAAGGCATTCATGCAAATCTTCATTCTTTTCACTGGACAGGTTCGCTTATACCTTATTACAACAGAAATATCGCTTGTTTCAAGCAACTCCTTACACATCAAAAAATGGAAGTGCGTGATTGGGCAAAAACATGTTTAGAGCTGGAAGAAAAAGATTTAAAGCAAGAGCTTGGTAATGAGGAGTTTGATGTAATGCATTACAATTTATAAAGTTATGGAAGAAAAGCTATTGTATAAATATCGAAGTATAGAGAAAGATTGTTTTGAAAGAGACTTGAAAGCTTTGAAAGAAAACTATTTCTGGGCTTCGGATGTTGAGCATTTGAATGATGATCGAGAATGTTTTTACAATGCTCAAATTATATTAAAACAATTAGATGGTTTAAAGTTTTCTTTCCCTGGCTGTTCTAAATCTATCAGCAATGTGGAGAAACAACTAAGAGGTCTTATAGAGAAAGTAAAGACTATTGGTGTGTTTTCTTTGAGCAGAAATCCTCATATACCTTCTATGTGGGCATTGTATGCTTCTGAACGTAAGGGCTATTGTATCATCTATCGTGAAAACAAACTTATGGAATATACTGATGGAGTATGTTTATCAGATAAGAACTTGCTAGATGTTGTATATGCGCCATCAGCACCAGTTTTGGATTTCCGAGATTTCAATAATCAAGATTTGATGACGAAATTAGTAGCAACAAAAGAACAGAGTTGGAGTTATGAAGAGGAAACAAGAATTATCACCGATACTCCCAAAGAACATATGTATGTATCTTCTGCCTTGTACGGCATTATCTTTGGTTCCCAAATGTCAGAGAGTGATAAACATAGAATAAAAGACATGCTTATTGGGCGAAATATAAAGTTCTTCCAACTTAGACATAAGGAAAATGATTATGGCTTTGAACATATATTAGTCGATGAATTTATGGTTGATTCGTCTTTGTCGGATGATAAATACAATTTCATTAATAAGAGCATGCCTGTCGTTGATAATTTCTTTGTAAAGCTAAACTTCACCCCATCTTCAAATAAAGAAATCGAAGATTTTGTTCGCGGGTTTATAAAGAAACATTCTGACAGACAATGCAATATCTACATTCATGACAAAAATGTTGATATGGCGAAGTTTGACGATGATTATCACAATTATGATTATCTTCAAAAGCATCTTATTGCTGAAAAGTATTTAGACTCTGATGATTTGTTTTTCAACAAGGAGTATAAGTCGTAAGCTAAAATAAGTAACAATGAACACAAACACTCAAATAGACAAGATAGATAAAGTACTCTCGAAAATTTCGGGCAAGGAGATGAAAGCCTTTGTGTGGCAGTATGCAGCCACGCATGAGGACTTTGCTACCGCTTTGGTGGAAAAATATTGGAAACCAGAGCGTGGTAATTATAAGGAGCAGGTGGAGGCTTGCTTTGCCCATGCTGGTGTGCTGGGCAAGCGATTCGGTTACCCCCAATTTGACTGGAGAAAGATTGAGCAAGACCTGGCTGCAATGATGAGGAAAGCCAAGAGCATGAAGAAGAAAGGAAATCTGATTGATGCTGCCGAAGGCATTGAAACTGTCTGGTGATAAGGAATGGCTGATATTATTTCAAGAGTTATCTGGGAAGCATTCTATAGTCATGTTAAGTATTGAATGTTAAGTGTTGATTTTTGAAGACTAATTATTGAAGAAATAATTTC
>ERZ1026852.1202-NODE-1202-length-14235-cov-5.857405_pt1 | contig 14235 bp, 12 predicted proteins | sample MGYA00380156_ERZ1026852 | MGnify/ENA primary metagenome ERZ1026852 (study PRJEB33269, sample SAMEA4719792) | human gut metagenome | biome: human-associated habitat; feature: organic feature; material: feces | place: Cameroon | collected 2013-10 ...
CATATTGTAACCTGCATGGATTATGGAAATGCTAAAAGCATTTATACATATTAAGGTTACAGAACAACACAATGATGAGGTAGAAGATCAAGATGAACAGATTATGGGAACTTTAAAATATCTCACATAGCGGTTAGTTAATCACATTCTGTATGTCGATGGTCAAATTCCAAAAGGCTGATATAGTAAGAAAGGCTGTTATTTTTTAGAGAGTAGCAGCTTTTTTTATTTTGAATATAAAATATGACACATACACTTGACAATATGCATACATGGATGAAATAGGACATTTCTTACTAAAACAGTATGTTTATGGTATACTAGCTAGTAGTAATGCAGTTTCAACCGATATTACATATTATTATAAACAACAGCGTTAGAGCATTTATGTGATTGAAACATAGATGCTCTTTTTTTGTGCCCGTTGGGCAATGGATATGAATGTAACTTTAGGACATTTTGTCCAGAAGTTCAGATAGAGGAAATCAAGGAGGAACACGAGATGTGCATTAAAATGTGTATCTTATGGGTGAGAGCACCCACAGACAGAAGCAGCAGGAAAATATATAACAGGAGGACAGAACAATGGTCGATGAATTGACGCAGGAGTCGTTCTAGACAGGAAAGGCGATTGTGACTGTCAGCGTAGATCTGATTACTGCCATTGCAGATGCGTGCAAGCGGTCTGAACAGCAGAATCCTGGTATGAGCGAGGAACAGAAGGAGACATTGCTCGGCAAGGTTGTCGATAAGGTAATGTCGAATTATAAGGAAACGCATGGCTCATTAAAGGGATTCAATAGAGAGGGCAAAGATGTCACGCATATTGATGTGAATGATGAGAGAACAGCGGAGCTTTTAGAGAAAGCCTGTAAGAAAAGTCATATTCCGGTGGATATGAAAAAGGTAACGAGGGCAGATGGTTCCATCACGCATACTGCATTCTGTGAAGTGAAAAGCATAGATCAGGTGGCAGCATTACTGAAGATGGCTTCCGAACAGGTACTTGAGGAGCAGAAGGAAATGACCAAGACACTTGTACTTTACGATGATAAGGGCAAGGAGGTTATGTCGGCTGACTTTGTAAATAATGGTGAGATAAATATGGACGATGTGGAAACACTGTCAAGATTCCCTCCATATTTTAGGTGTCGGCAAATGCAAAGCACCCGATATTATTTGATATATGCTGTGCGCCATAAATGTGACCAAAGTAAGCCCGAAGCATTTACATTATACTAAATAAATTAGGAAAATGTGACAAAAAGTCATGTAAGTATTGCCTAAGTATTTCCCAGGATATTTTATAATAAATTTATGGGTGGCGGTCTGTTAATAATCACTTTGATATTTTATAATGTAAGCATTGGTTGTAATTTAGTTGATCATGCAAAGGAGCTTGCAAAGCGGAGGGGGTGCAAGGCCGTCACCCTTGATTCCGGTCTTCCGTGGACAGGGGCACATGGCTTCTACGAACACTATGGATTTGAAAAGAGCTGTTATGGCTTTGAACTGATGATATAAATTATCTGAGGAGATTGGAAAGGAGACAAAATATGTGTACAGCGGCGACATATAAGACAAAAGATTTTTATTTCGGAAGAACGCTGGATTATGAATTCTCGTACGACGATGAGATCACCGTGACTCCGAGAAATTATCCGTTTGAATTCAGATATATGGGCAGGACGGCACAGAACTTGCCAGATATCCGTTGCTGCAGGGGGAGAACATCAACTGGCAGAATTAAGTATCTGCTGCCCCCGGGACCCGGGAAATACCAGGAAATAAGTTGGTGTTTTTATCTTTTTTCTGCATTTTGCGAAAAATTTGTGCTGTTTTATGTAATGGTGGAGCCGGCAACTGCATGGTGCCGGTAGCCATCGCAGAGCCAGTAACCCTCCAACAGAGCCGGCAGTCTGGATGATGACAGTGGTTGCACAAACATAGAAAAGTAGATTATAATATCGAAAAAGGGCGTTGCCAGTGGCAATGTACGGAAGCCAGAGTTATATCTGTGATAAAGGAGAAAGGACGAGATATGGGCAAGTCAAAGGTTACAATAAAAGAGATTGCGGATATGGCAGGGGTGTCCATAGCTACAGTTTCCCATGTTATCAACAGGACAAGGTATGTCAGACCTGAGCTTGTGGATAAGATAGAGAAGATTATTGTAGAGACGGGATATCAGAATAAGATAGCAGATAAGGAGAGAAAACTGCTGGTTGGCCGAGAGTCTACGATCGTTGCAGTCATTCCGAACATTGAAAGTACGATATACAGAGATATGGTAGCTTATGTGAAGCAGCTTGTCAGTGTACAGGGATATCAGTTCCTTGTGGCGATAACAGACAATGATCTTAAGGAGGAGACACAGGTACTTGCCGGACTTCTGGTCAACAAGAAGGTTGCCGGTATCATACATGCGCCGGTGAGCGATGTGGCAACCAACTACGCAAAGCTTATACAGTCAGGCGTTCCATTTGTCTGCGTGGAAAGAAATATACTTGGATCAGGGATAGACTCAGTTGAGTTCCGAGACAGGGAGGCTATATTTAAGGGCGCAGATTATCTGCTCGCGAGTGGACACAAGAATGTTTTGTTTTTCAGAGAGAGTACGGACAGTACCACCAGGGATGAGAGAACAAAAGGTTTCCTGAGTGCTCTGCAGAAATACAATATAAATACAAACGATGCGAATATAGTGGATGTGACACTGGAAAATGGAGAGGATGACTGTATGCTCGTCATCCAGAAGGCGCTCCGCAGATACAGGCCGACCGCAGTTCTTGCGGGGGGCAACAGAATAACGCTCTACCTCATGAAGACACTGAGAGATATGGGAATCGACTGTCCGGGAGAGATATCTGTGGTTGGGTTTGGTGATGAGAGCTGGTCAGAACTTACATATCCTCCGCTTACCATAATCAGAAGAGATGTGAAGGGGTTAAGCACCAAGGCAGTTGGAATGCTTTTTGAGAAGATCAACACAGGTGCGGTCATATCCCATGACTGCTATGCCGATGTGGAACTGGTTGTCAGGAAATCCACCAAGATGCTGGATAATGGACCATTTGGAGATAAGGCAGCTGCCCCTGATTCCGTGGTGCTGACGAAGGAGGAAAAACAGAGACTGAAGGCAGGACATTTCAGAGTTGCCATATCATTCCATTACACAGGTACGTCATGGGCTGAGCTTCATGAGAAGGGTATCCGTGAGGAGCTTGAGCAGTTCGGGATAGATGTGGTGTCGGTTATGGATGCGCATTTTGACTCGGAACTGCAGAATGCGCAGCTTGATGGAATAAGACTTCAGAAGCCGGATGCAGTTATAGCTATTCCGGCGGATGACAGCCGTACCAGAGAGAAGTTTCAGGAACTTTCCAAAGTGTCAAAGCTGGTGTTCATAAGCAATGTTCCGGATGGCATGTCCAAGAACAGCTATGTGTCCTGTGTGTCAGTAAATGAGTCGGAGAATGGAACGAACACGGGAAGAATGCTGGGGGAATACTGCAAGGAGAACAAGAAAAAAAAGGCAGGTTTCATTATTCATGGTGCGGCATTCTATGGAACAAGAGTCAGGGATAACGCTGCTGAGAGGATAATCAAGGACAGTTATCCTGATATTGACATAGTTACGATCAGGAGTTTTGGAGAGATATCCAATGCATATCAGGTAGCCCGGGACGTGATAACTGCCAATCCTGAAATTGAGGCAATGTATGTGAGCTGGGATCGCCCGGCACTTCTGGTTATAAAGGCACTCAAGGAGCTTGGCAGGGAGGATGTGGCGGTGTTCACCACGGACCTTGATCATGGAATTGCCAGGTGCATGGAGGAAGGAATCGTCAAGGGACTCAGCACGCAGAGACCATACGAGCAGGGAAGAGCGGCCGCGGCAGTTGTTGCCAAGTCCCTGGTAAGTGAAGAACAGCTTCCAAAGTATGTGGGAGTTCAGCCATATCAGGTTGAGCCAAAACAGCTCAGGCTTGCATGGAAGGAAATCTTCCATGAGTCCATGCCGGACAGATTGAGGTGATATGACATCTTTAGTTAGTCCGTGCCGGACAGATTGAGGTGATATGACAGCTTTAGCTAGTCTGTGTCGGACAGAGTTAGAAACTGTATCTTTTTATCTAAAAAAGAATCCGTTAGAGAGAAAATTGTATCTTTCTGGCGGATTTTTTGCGTTTATACACAAGAGACAAGGTGACAAGTAACGGGTGTCAATCATATACTACAAATCCCATAAGTATGACATCTGGTAAACTATTTACGTAAAAAATGATAAAAAACCCCGCGAACCCTATAATACAATAGAACCTTATTTGTGCAAAATGATGAATAAATAATAAATAAAACACTTGATATTGACAATAACCGACAAAGGTTATATCATCAAAACATGCAAGGGACGAAAAACAGTTTAAAATTTACGTAAATAAACCGGTTAAGAACAGTTTTTCGACAACGAGTTAGCAAAGAAAACACATGATAGTGGAGGTAAAAATTATGAGAAAATTTAAAAAGTTATTAGCAGTTGGAGCATGCCTGTGCATGTCACTCAGTTTACTGGCAGGTTGTGGATCAGGAAACGCTTCGGGCAGCGATTCATCTGATTCAGGTACAAAGCAGGAGAGCACAAAGTCATCTGACCTGTCATTTGCATTTTGTACAAACACACTCAACAATACATTCCAGAGTTCAATTGATGCCAAGCTCAAGGAGCTCTGCGATGCGAACGGAATATCATATACATGTCTTGATCCTGACTACGATCTGAACACACAGCTCAGCCAGTTATCAGACGTGGCAAATAGTGGATACGACGCAGTGTTCATCATCCCGGTTGATTCAGCAGGTATCACATCAGGTCTTGCAGAGATCAAGGATGCAGGAATCCCAATCTTCAATGTAGATACAGCAGTTATCGAGGATGACATAGAGAACTTCGTAACACAGTTCGTTGGAACAAATGCTTACATGGCAGGACAGCTTGTCGGTGAGCAGATGGCTAAGGATTATCCGGACGGAGCAGACATTGCGATTCTTGACTTCCCATCAAATGAGAGTTGTGTAGACCGTGTAAATGGTTTCCTTGACGGACTCGGTGATAACAAGGATAAGTTCAACATCGTAGCACAGCAGGATGGCGAGGCAGCACTTGATGCATCAATGAGCCTTGCAGAGGATATCATCACAGCAAACACAGATCTTCAGGCATTCTTCTGTATCAATGATCCTTCAGCACTTGGCGCTGCAGCAGCAGTTAAGGCAGCCAACAAGACAGGTCAGATTGGTGTATACAGTATCGATGCTTCACCAGATGGCAAGCAGGCCCTCCTCGACGGCGAGTTCACAGCAGTTGCATGTCAGGTTCCTGTACAGATTGCTGAGTACTCATTCAACGCAGCACAGAAGTATGTGGGAGGAGATACAACGATCGACGAGAAGAAGGTATATCTTGACTCACACCTCGTACTCAAGGATGAGGCTGAGCAGACAGTTAACGATTGGCAGTAAGGCCGGATCGAAGCCGGCAGTAACAGCACGGGGATGCCCCCGGCTGGACATACATGACACAACGTAGGTGTATATAATACGGGAGAGACCGGGGATCTTAGATCTCCGGCCGAGATCCCGAAAAAGCAGGATAACAAAAGATCTATTTTAGAAACTTGGAGGTTTAATATGGGACAGACAGTTCTGGAAATGATAGGGATAAAGAAAAGCTTCTCCGGAATATATGCTTTAAGTGGCATCGACTTTTCCCTTGAGCTGGGAGAGGTACATGCACTGCTTGGTGAGAATGGTGCAGGAAAGTCCACACTGATCAAGGTCCTCGGCGGAATTTACCAGCCCGACAGCGGAATCATCAAGGTAAATGGCAAGGAGGTCAAGATCAACGGAGTTCCGGCTGCCAGAGAAAATGGTATAGGAATAATACATCAGGAAATCGTACTTGTTCCATATCTTTCGGTGGCACAGAATCTGTTTCTCGGCAGAGAGATAAGGACAAAGCTTGGAACGCTGGACTTTGCAGAGATGAACAGAAGAGCAGAGGAGATGATATCGTCCCTCGGTGTGAATATAAAAGCAGACACGATAGTAGAGAATCTGACCATCGCACAGCAGCAGATGGTGGAGATCGTCAAGGCGGTCTCATTCAACGGTAAGATCATAGTTATGGATGAGCCTACCTCATCACTCTCAAATGAAGAGGTGGAGCAGTTATTTGAGATCATTGAGAATCTCAGAAAGAAACAGGTAAGTATAATCTACATCTCCCACAGAATGGAGGAGCTCTTTAGGATATCTGACAGAGTTACCGTCATTAGGGATGGTGCATACGTAGGAACAAAAAAGACATCTGAGACCAACCCGAATGAGCTGGTTGCGATGATGGTAGGAAGAGATCTGGAGAGCTTCTATGCCAGGGATTACTGTGACATGGACAAGGCAGAGGTTGCTCTGGAGGTAAAGAACCTTTCGCAGACAGGTGTTTTTGAAGATATAAGTTTTTCGGTACACAAGGGTGAGATCCTGGGATTCTCAGGTCTGGTCGGTGCCGGACGAAGCGAGATCATGGAGGCGGTATTTGGTGCCACACAGCCTACATCAGGCGAGGTGATACTCGGCGGAAAGCTGGTACACTTCAAGAATCCGATGCAGGCGATCAAGTCAGGCGTAGCCCTGGTTCCCGAGGATAGAAAGAAGCAGGGACTGGTGCTCGGCAACAGCGTGGCGTTCAACCTCACACTCTCATCCCTCAGATTCTATATGAATGGAATCGCCATAAGCGAGAAAAAGCGCGGTGAGGTCATAGACCATTATTCAAAGCGGTTGCGGATCAAGGCGGCGTCACCTGAGATCGAGGCGGGCAGCCTGTCAGGTGGAAATCAGCAGAAGGTAGTTCTGGGCAAATGGCTTGCAACCAAGCCGGATGTGCTCATTCTGGATGAGCCAACCAGAGGCGTTGATGTAAATGCAAAATTTGAGATATACACAGTAATCAATGAACTGGCAAAGGAAGGCATAGCGATAATCATGGTATCCAGTGAGCTTCCTGAGATCATCAACATGTGCGACAACGTATGTGTGGTCAGAGCCGGAAAACTCGTGAAGAAGCTGTCAAAGGACGAGCTCTCACAGGAAGAGATAATGAAATACGCTGCAGGAGGTATCGAATAATATGGGCGAGACAAAGAAGAATTCAAAAGCAACTTCTATATTAAAAAACAATCCCCTGACATCCATAGTCAAGGGCAACATAGGAATCATAGTGGTTCTGATAATCATGTGTGTGGCCGTAACACTTGCCACAGACAAGTTTTTAACGACCAACAACATCATATCAGTGCTTAGACAGATATCGATCAATACATACATAGCACTTGGAATGACACTTATAATCATACTTGGTCACATTGACCTGTCAGTTGGATCGATAGTAGCTATGTCGGGAACTCTGACCGTAGGTTTTATAGTTAATCAGGGACTCCCTCTCGGCGTAGCAATAGCAGCAGGCCTTTTGGTCGGCACAGCGGCTGGCTTTGTAAGTGGTTTCATAGTAGCCAATTTCAAGGTGCCTGCATTCATCATCACAATGGCCATGATGAACATAGCAAGTGGTATAGCTTATGTCTACACAGGTGGACAGTCAACACGTATCACAAACAAGCTCTTCATCGAGATCGGTACAGGATATCTGTTCAATGTGATCCCACTTCCGGTAGTGTACATGGTAGTGCTCATCATACTGTTCAGCTTCATCCTCAGTAAGACAAAGTTCGGAACATACGTATACGCGATAGGTGGTAACCGCGAGGCCGCAAGACTTTCAGGTGTACCTATCAAGAAGATAGAGATCATAGTGTTTACAATATCAGGACTTCTCTCAGCATTCGCAGGACTTGTACTCTGTTCAAGAATGTACTCAGGCCAGCCTTCAGTTGGAAGCGGATACGAGCTTGATGCCATCGCAGCCTGTGTACTTGGCGGAACCTCTATGACAGGTGGTAAAGGAAGGATCAGTGGAACAGTATTTGGTGCCATGGTCATCGGAATCATCTCAAATGGTCTTAACCTTATCGGAGTGTCATCATACTGGCAGCTCATCATCAAGGGTCTCATCATCGCATGTGCGGTACTCCTTGATGGACAGAAGGGCAAGCTTGAGCTCCTCAAAAAGAAGAAACTTGCAGCAAACTAGTAGAAAGAGAGGACTGATAATATGGAGATTTTTAGAAAGATGTCCTTCGCGGATTCCACGGGAGATGCAATACCTTTCTACCACGAGGGCAAATATCATATATTCTCACTGACTTCCCCTCCGGGAACAACAGTGTACCCGGCAAGACTCAGAACAACATGGAGCCACAGTGTATCAGATGATCTGGTGCACTGGGAGGAGCTTCCTACAGCGCTCTATCCGGGCGAGGGCGACGAGCCAGATGCATCAGGAGTATGGACTGGATCAGTCATATACGGCGAGGGCAAATACCATGCATTCTATACAGGCTACTGCCTCACCGCAGAGTATCAGCAGACCATATGCCACGCTACAAGCGACGATGGAATCACGTGGGTGAAGGATGCGGCCAATCCGGTCATCACACCTATGATAGAGCTTTACGAGAAGCTTGACTGGAGAGATCCATATGTATTCTACAATGAGGAGGACAAATGTTACTGGATCCTCATATCAGCGAGAAGGTTGGATATGCCGATAACCAGAAGAGGATGTATAGTTCTCTACAGATCAAAGGATCTGGTCAACTGGGAATATTACGGACCGATATATTCACCGGGACACACCAACTGTCCTGAGTGCCCTGAGATGTACAAGATGGGAGACAATTGGTATCTCTCATACTCGAGATTCTCAGAATATGTAAATACAATATACAGAGTTGCAAAGTCACCATTTGGCCCATGGAGAAAGCCAAAAAAGGATGGCATAGGCGGAAGAAGATTTTACGCAGCCAAGTCCATGCAGGATGATGACGGCAGACGCTTCTACTTCGGTTGGGCTCACGACAGAGCAGACAGAAGCGACAGAGGTGAATGGTACTGGGGCGGAACCTTCTGCGTGCCGCATGAGGTAGTTGCCACAGCGGATGGAGGACTTGACGTAAAGCTTCCAAAGGAATATGAGCATGTATTTGAGAAGCCTGTGGCATGGGATTACATCCCTGTACTTGGAAATGCAGAGCTTCACGGAGACAGACTGGTTGAGATGGATTCAGTAAGCACATGTACATACGGATTCCTTGGACACAACGAGGAGAGCTACATGCTGAAGTGCAAGATCATGCCTAGAGAGGTGTATGACCATTTCGGTATACTGCTCAAGTCAGACAAGGAAGCAAGCGGATGCCTTCTCCTTGAGTTCGATGTGGCCATGCAGAGAGTGTCATTGGTAAATCTTCCTATGGGAGTTGACCCGTTCTGGGTTCAGTCCTGTCAGGCTGTGCCTCCTGCAACGGAGCCGGGCCCTGATGGAGTCAGAGTGTGCGAGAAGACATTTGACATAACAGAGGGCAGCGAGATAGATGTGAAGATCATCGTTGACCATGATATGGTGGAGGTATTTGTCGGAGAACAGGTGGCATTTACATACAGGATATATGCAAAGCCTGAGTTTGAGACAGGACTTCTGGCACAGGATGCAAGAGTAGAATTCTATGACATAGAGATCACAGGAAAGTAAAATTCACAAGGAGGATCCAACATGGAAAAGAAATATGATGTTGTGGCTCTTGGTGAATTCCTGATAGACTTTACCCCTGCCGGAAGCACTGATTCCGGGATGAAGCTCTTCGAGCAGAATCCTGGAGGCGCTCCGGTAAATATGCTCACGGCAGTCAGCAAGGCCGGACTTAAGACCGCGTTTATAGGAAAGGTCGGGGATGACATGCATGGCAATTTCCTTGTTGAGACGGCAAAGCAGGCAGGGATAGATACCAGAGGTATAGTTGTCGATGACACGGTATTTACCACTTTGGCATTTGTCACTCTGGATGAGAACGGAGAGCGTGAATTCTCATTTGCCAGAAAGCCGGGAGCGGACACAATGCTCTGTTACAAGGAAGTGGATGCCGACCTGCTAAGAGACACAAAGGTGTTCCATATAGGTTCGCTGTCTCTCACGGATGAACCGGCCAGAACCACCACATTCCAGGCGGTGAGAGAGGCGAGAAAATACGGAGCGGTGATATCCTATGATCCAAATTACAGAGAGCCGCTGTGGGACAACAGAGAAAATGCGATGGAGAGAATGAAGAGTATTCTCCCGTTTGTAGATATAATGAAGCTTTCGGATGAGGAGACGGCACTCCTCACACCATTTGAAGATCCGAAGGAGGCTGCGGAGTATCTCCTTGGAACAGGCGTCAGACTTGTTGCGGTCACCCTGGGAAGTGAGGGTGTGCTGATATGCAGTAGGGATGGCAGCAGAAAAGTTCCTGGATTTGTCAGCCATGTGGTCGACACAACCGGAGCTGGAGATTCGTTCTGGGGGGCATTTGTATCGCAGCTTATAAGGGCGGACAAGAGCCTGGAGGAATTCAGTATAGACGAGCTTGAAGAATTTGCAAGATATGGAAATGCGGTGGCGAGCCTGTGTGTCGAGAAGCGCGGAGGACTCAGATCGATTCCTGAAGAGAGCGAGACATTTGAGAGACTCGCAGTAAAGTAAGTGTACTACAATTTTTCACATAAAATTTTCCCTTAAACCTGAAGACCGGAGAATTTCCGGTCTTCTTTTTTGTACAATCTAACATTTGAACAGTATAATCATTCGAAAGTGCATTGACTCATAATTCCATTTCCTATAATATGTGGTTGGTGAACAAAAAAATAATCATTGGTCCTGTGTCAAGATTTAGCACAAAATAAAATGAGAAGTTCTGCCAACTAAGCTGCCGGCAGAGAACATACCCTCTCATACATTTTTTCAAAGTCATTGCGAATAAGGCTTTTCTTAAGTGGGTGAAGGCTGATAAGAATGATTTAGATGGAGAAATAATAATGCAGATATTTGTTGATGCAGATGCGTGTCCGGTAGTGGACATTGTTGAGACAATCGCAGAAAAATATAATATACTAACTACACTTTTGTGTGACACGAACCATGTGCTGTATTCTGATTACAGTGAAGTTATAGTGGTTGGTGCTGGTGCGGATGCAGTAGATTATAAGCTGATCAGCATATGCCATAAAGGGGATATCGTAGTGTCACAGGATTATGGCGTTGCTGCCATGGCACTTGGTAAAGGAGCATATGCCATTCATCAATCCGGTAAGTGGTATACAAATGAAAATATTGACCAGATGCTGATGGAACGGCATCTTAACAAGAAAGCAAGGCGAAGTTGTCATAAGCATCATATGAAAGGACCGAGAAAACGTACAGAAGATGATGATTTACGTTTTGCTCAATCCTTTGAAAAACTCATACGGATGGCAAAGGCAAATGAAGGTAGTTCGAAGGAAAATGATGAACAAAGAAAATAGTTGCATGGCTATTTCTATATTGTATATTTGTTTGTAAAATGGAAAAATGAAGCTGAGAATGATGGCTGGTTGCTGATCATAGCGTGATGTGATCATATATGAGCTTTTCAGACGGACAGAGTAAGAAGTATCAGGTTTCTACCAGTGGCAGTAATACTCTGACGGTGAAGATCTCGTCTTTTGCAAAGAACTGGAACTGACCATGATAGGAGTCTGTGATCGCAGCAATATTCTTAGTTCCGAAACCATGTCCTGTCTGCGTGGAGACAGGCAGCCCATTTTGAAAAGCAACCGTTCCGATAAACGGATTGCTGATCTGGATCAGAAGCGTCTGATTCCGTTCGGCGAGCTGAACCTGTATGAATTTTTCCTCTGTTTCGATCGATGCATGGAGCGCATTTTCCAGAGCATTTGACAGAATCGCACATAGCTTTGTGTCGGACAGAGGAAGTTCCGCAGGGATAGAAGCCTGAACCAGCAGGGAGATGCCCTCTGATTCCGCTTTGGTATCATAGGCGGACAGAAGCAGGTTGATCAGCTCGTTTGAACAGAAGCGTTTTGGAGTGATTGCATCTAAGTCGGATTGGGCGGTTTGTATATATTCCTGAATCTTATCCAGATTCCCGGTTCCTGCAAGTGCCTGCAAATAAGTAAAATGATGGCGCATATCATGGCGGTAGGAGGCTGCCTGTGTCTGCATGGTGCGCATATGATTCAGATCAATAGCAGCATGTGTAAGCTGCATGTGAAGAGATTCTGCCAGGCGTTCTGCCTGTTCCTGTTCTTCCAGTTTATGATAATAATAAAAGATAAAAACAAAATAGAAAATGCAGCAAATGGACGGCATAAACTGAACTACAAATTCGTTGCTGGTATAAAGCATATCGGTATAAATCGTAGAGGCATAATCGAAAAGATAGTAGCAGAGAGGAAGGATGCCAAGAATATAGACGGATTTATTTGCTTTTGGCATAAAATGCTGCGCCAGATTTGCTTCATAGTGGTATAGGAAATAAAAGGTTACAAAGGCACATCCGACATAAACGATCGTATAGATGATCTTATTGTCAGAAAATAAGCGAACTGCCAGTCCGCACCAGAGAGGGATCTGACAGCACATATAGGCAGTCAAGACACTGACAATCGAAGTGCTCCATGAGCATTTGTATATCAGCCAGAGAAAAAGCACCAACGGAAGATGTACAACGACCGGATACAGCCCTCGGGAAATCTCCTGTCCGAAGACTGCGAAAGAAATGATCTGAAGTATTCCGTCGAGGGCACAGAAAACAGACAGAGTGAGTATGTTTTTCCGATTAAAAGGAACACCGGTAAAACATACGCTTGCTACTGTACCAAAGAGGAATACGGTAATAAAATAAATACTGTCGCAGAGAAAATTCATATCATTGTCTCCTTATTTCCCAAAAGAGTTTGTATAGGCAAAATTTAAAAACTGTTCCGAAATCTTCGTGTAGTTATTTCTGGAAAGCGGAATCTTCTGACCGTCTGTCAGGATGATATCGCTTTTCGTAACATATTGAATGTAATTCATATTTACCGCATAAGAACGGTGTGGATATATAAAGTCCGGATAGGTTTTCAGAATATCCTGAAATTCCGTAAAGGTCATTACGGCAGAGACCATGGTCTGATCTGCCAGATGTAAGGTGATGGTTCTGTGTGTGACCTCACCATAGACCAGAGAGGATACCCGGATCCGGCTGTACTGCTTCTCTGTCGTATAAATGATGAAGCTTGCGGTATCTTTCTCATCCAGTTCGGCAAGAATGGAATCTATGGAGGCAAAAAATTTTTCTTCGGTTACCGGTTTTAACAGATAGTTCTGGGCTTTTACTTCGTAGCTGTCTACCGCATATTCCGGAGAACTTGTCAGGAATATGATTTCGGTATCTGTTCCGGAAGCTCTGATGTTTCTCGCAATCTCAATTCCGTTTTCTCCGGGCATTAAAATGTCCAATATCGTAATATCAAATCGTTTTCCCTGATCAATGGCATCCAGTAATGAGAAGCCATTTTGAAATATATGAATCTGAAGCGGTGTGGCATGAAGCTCCTGATATCGTTTGAAAAACGCTGCCAGTATCTGCCGCTCCTGTTTGCTGTCGTCACAAATCGCTATATGTATCAAAAAATCTACTCCTTATCATGGCTTAACAAATGTATGATAAGCCAGTCGTTAATCGTCATTTGTACAAGCGTACTCATTGACCTAAGTCCATTATAGCATAGTTCGATCAAATCGACTGACATTTCATGCACATATAGTGACATTTCATGTAGCGGATGCAAAAAAATGAAATCTGTTGTAGAATGCGGAGCTGCTTCATGATAGACTGAAAATATCAAGAGAATTCAGATCAATGGAGGATTAATAATGGGAAAAGTACGATTCAATGATAATACAGAAATAGTTGCAGCTGTAAAAGAAGGACTAAAAAGGAAGAATGGATATTGTCCGTGCAGGCTTGAAAAAATACCGGAGAATAAATGTATCTGTAAGGAATTCCGGGATCAGATCAATGATCCGGAGTTTGAGGGATACTGCCATTGTCAGTTATATTACAAAGAAAAGTAAACTAATATATGAATTATTATTAGAACAGACAAACCTGTTCGTCAATATAAACATTAAAATATTAATAAATCCAAAAAAATTGCTAATAAATCCAAAAATATTCTATTCTTTCTTTCTAC